>Ga0302248_1000012_pt1 | contig 229270 bp, 211 predicted proteins | sample AAG_UR_Leu_MG_FD_193528 | JGI IMG/M metagenome (GOLD analysis project Ga0302248, IMG submission 193528) | Enriched activated sludge microbial communities from anaerobic digester in WTTP, New Holstein, Wisconsin, United States - AAG_UR_Leu | ecosystem: Engineered > Bioreactor > Anaerobic >...
TGTTTCATAAGACGTATCCTCCTTTTTGCCTCTATACCAAGAGACATTGTATGTTTTGTGACTAATAAAGGATACGTCTTTTTTGTTTCCAAACACAACATTTGATTATAACTCTTCGAAAAATGATATCAAAAAAATGGTGAAAAAATGGTGATATGTTATAGCTATATTGTGATGGACATAAGGTATGTCTTCAGACTGATCTTTTTCTTGTTTAAATTAAGCTTGTTTCTGATATTCTGTCTATGCAGGTTTACCGAATTTATAGAAATACCAAGCACCATAGCGATTTCCTTCATTGTTCTGCCCTCTTTTATGAGGTTCGCTATCCTTATCTCGGTAGGGGTGAAGTGTATTGATGAAGCGGTAAGTTTTCGTGAGAAAGGGGATATGATGTTTTTCAGATTTGCTTCAAGGATGTCGAGGTAGATCAATTGCTCATGGTTCAGATTTCTCCTTTTCAATTTATCGATATAGGGCAGGACAAGCTCTCTTGTATTTTTCTGGATAGTCGTTTCAAGCTCATGTTTGTCAGCATCCCTCTGGCTCAGCAGGATTTTCAATGCTGAATTATAGTCATTGAGGGAAGTGGTGCTTATCTGTAGCTCTCTCTCCGCCTTTTTTCTGTCCGTTATATCACGTACTATTGCGATAACCATATGCTTGTCAGCACACCAGAATCCCCCCAGGCTTACCTCTGTGTCGATGATGTTTCCATCTAACGTACGATTCTGCCATTCAAAGAACTGGGGCTTTCCAAATAAGACTTTATTTATGTATTCCATTGATTTTTCTCTTGAAAAACTTCCGTCAGGTTGGGTCTCAGGCGAGAAGTCTGCTAACGACCTTCCGATAATATCTTTCCGGCGGCAATTAAAAAGTCTGAGCGTGTAATCGTTACATTCGGTAAACCTGTAATTATTTAGAAGAAAAATTGAGTCATGTGCAGTGTCGAATATCGTCCTGTATTTTTTTTCGCTCTCCTCGAGCGCTAACATCGTATTTCTACGGACGATCAGGTTTGTAAACGATCTTGCTACACTTTCTAAGAAGAATAAAGTATTGACATCCAATTCATTTTTAGTGTGTGGGTAGTCAAGCCCGACAAGGCCGATTGCCCTTCCCTGATACGCCATGGGTATGTTTATCATCGATTTTATGTGCTGTACTTTACATACCCTTCTCTCATGTCTTGCCTCAATGGGCAGTTTGTTAGTATCTGACAGATACAACACCTCGAGATTTTTGATTTTATCCGTGAAATGACTGAACTTTTCCACAGCTATATTTTTTTGTGTTTCAATAAATGGTTCAACGCCTTCTGCGCACCATTCGTGTGTTTTGTACATCTTTTTTCCGTTGTTGTAGAGCAGAAATAAATAGCTTCTGCCTGCCTTGAGGAATTCAACTATCCTCTTAAGCGCATAGTTAATTTGTGCATCTGTCTTTTCAATGGGCAGATTTATGAATGATGCCGATATTGAGCTTGAGATATCTTCGAGTTCAAGTTTATACTTGAGTTGTTCGTTGAATGTTTTTAGTTCCGTGGTTTTTTCATCTACCAAATGTTCGAGATGGGTGCGGTACCGCTGAAGTTCCTCTTCGTTCTTTTTGCGTGCTGTAATGTCTCTTGAAATGACAAGTATGCCTGAGACGTGTTGGCTTTCATCCAAAATCCCCGTTGTGTTAATCTCGACCCACTTTTCGGTGCCGTCTGCTGCATAATAGGTAAGTTCATAAGGCGGTACATTTTCGCCTCTTAGTGTTGCATCGAGTTTTTCCTTTACATACTCAACATCTTCAGGTTTGATAATTTCAAAAAGGCATTTTCCCAAAAGCCATTTCTCAGGAAAGCCTGAGCGTTTAGTTATCATTTCGTTTACGAAGATTAAACGTTTGTCTTTGTCGAGCATGTAAATCCCGTCAATTGAATTTAACAGGTGGAATAATGGGCCCTTTATGTTGAATAGATCATTATCAATTTGTTTTTTTAGCTCATTCATGGCTTTTCACCAGTCTGATGTTCAATCCAACCCCTTTCTTTAGAAGGTTAGACGTGTATTTTTAGAAGATTAGATGTGTAGATGTTTAGATGTTTAGCTAACCCTCCAACCTTCTTTCTGTTTCTTTAGTTTCTCTGGTTTGTTTTGTTTTTCCAATGCCTTTCGGTTTTTTCGCTAAACCTCTAACCCTCCAACCTTCCAGCCTTCTATCCCTCTAACCTTCTGTCTTCTGTCTTCTGACTTCTGTCTTCTGCCAACCTTCCAGCCCTCTAACCTTCTAACCCTCTATCCCTCCAACCCTCTGTCTTCTGACTCCTGACTCCTGACTTCTGTCTTCTGACTTCTGACAACCTATCCCTCCGCCTTCTTTGTCTGTTCTTCTTCTGTATATCGCCAAATTTCTACAACAGAAATAAACAAGGCAAGTACAAGAGGACCCATAATGAACCCTATCATGCCGAACAGCTTGGTCCCACCGAGAATGCTGAAAAAGATCGCAAGTATGGGCATTTTCATTTTTCCCTTTATGATAATGGGTCTCAATATGTTGTCTATCATGCTGATGACAAATACACCGACTAAAATCAAGATGAACGCCTTCATATAGAAACCGTTGAAAAAGAGGTAGGCAGCAGCAGGTCCCCACACTATGAATGTACCAAGCATTGGCACAAAGGAGGTGATGAACATGAAAATCCCCCACAGCACAGGGGAATGAATTCCAAGAAAATAAAAGGCTATCCCACCGACTGTGCCTTGAAATATTGCAACCGTAACCCCGCCATAGATTGTGGATATGATGATGTCTTTTACCTGTTTAATCAGCCGTTCTTTCTCGTTCTTACTAAACGGCATATAGTCGCCCAGTTTGTTGATGAATTTTGTGCCGTCTTCAAGCAGGAAGAATATAGAGAGAAACATGAATAAAAAATTGAAAATAACTGATGCAACGTTTTCCAGCCCAGTCTTGACAATCCCAGCGGATTCTTTGCCTACGTGAGAGATAGCCTTTAAAACTATATCCTGGAGTTCTTTTATAGTTATATTGAACATCGATGATATGCATCCGAGCATCCTGCGGATGGTCGGATGCATCATCAACTTTTCAATCGTATCTAAATGTCCCGCTTTTGCGTATTCTATGAGTGCATCAGCCTCCTGTTTCAGAAGGTAAGAAAGGTATGAAAATGGTCCGAATATGACAAGAACGATTATTAAAAGAGTTAAAAACGATGCAAGAGACGGCAGCTTTATGTATTTGAGAAGAAACGCATAAACCGGGTAAAATATAATGGAAAGTACAATAGCCCATGAAATAGAGGATAAAAAGGGATTCAGTATCTGATAGGTCAAATACCCCAGGATCAGGACAAGAAAAAAAAGCACAACCGAATAAAATCTGTTCTTGGTTATACTGAAACCCCCTTTTTATCCTTATATGAGCTGTTTTATGCCTTTTCTTTTTCAAACGCCTCTTTGCCGGCATCAATTGCTGCAGAGATTACGCCTTTTTCCTTTTCAATGAGTTCTTTGCCCTTTTCAACTATCGTTGATGCCTTGTCTTTTATGTCTTCTATATAAACATCTGCCTTTTGTTTTGCCTCGTCGGCAAGTCTTTTTATCTGTTCCCTTGTTTCTTGCCCTGACTTTGGCGCAGTCAGCAATGCAATGCCTGCGCCGACAAGGCCACCTAAAAAGAATGCAAGAAGCACTGAACCTGTGCTGAAACCCCTTTCTTCCTGACCCATGATTACCTCCTCTTTATTAAATATCATCTTTTTGTAAAAAAACCTTTTGCCAATACAGATGAGGCAGCCTTAATGCCTGCCTTCCAACCTGACACGTTGAGGGTACATGCTTTTGATACATCTTTTATAGACCTGCTTACCTGTTGTACGTTCTGCCCCACCTCTTTAATGGAGCCCGACAGGGTCTTCACATCATCCATTAAGATACCGATATTGTCTGTAATATGCCGCACACTCTTTAGTGTTCTATCGAGTTCTTCAAGGGTTGGCTGCAATGATGCGTCTGTTTTCATAATAAAGTCTTTCAATGACCTCATCGTATCCTTCAATTCGAAAAGGATGTATAACAGGGCACATGTCAGGACAAGAGCCGATATGGCGATAATACCAAGAAACACATTGTACATAATGCCTCCCCTTCTTGATTTATCCTCATCGCATGGTCTACCATAATGTTTATTATAGCATTATAAAACGATGTTGTGGAGTATAATTTCATTATACACCAGATGTCAATCGCATGAAGTGGGTAATGGTTGAAGGTTATGTCCTTTTTTTCAGGATCAGAGAGCCCAATGCACCTGCGAACGACACAATTGCAGACAGCAAAAACGCATTTGTGAATGTGCCTGTTGCATCCTTTATGTATCCACCTATTGCAGGTCCGAGTGCCTGACCGATTCCGAAAAACAGTGTGATAAAACCGAGTCCTGCCGGTGCGAGTCTGCCTCCTACGGCGTCACCTGATGCCGCTGCCATGATTGTAGGAATCGAAAAGGCGGCTATGCCAAATACCACAGCAGAAAGATAAAAACCTGTGGTATCTTTCCAAAATGCAAAAATAACGTATGAAAGTGCAAGCGTCAGATAAGCAATCATGGAGCCGTAACGCCTACCGAGCACATCAGAAATCCATCCGTAAATGACACCACAGAAGATGCTAAAGACGCCGAGCACGGCAAATATCCTTCCTGCAGATACAGATGGTACACCCATCTCTTTCGTGAGGTATGCGACAAAGAATGTCAGGTAGATGATATACGAAAATCCATACATGAAATATACGAAACCAAGTTTCCATATCTCTGGCTCTACCACGACATCCTTGAATGCGGAAAACAGTGTGACCTTTGGCCAGCCTTTTTGTTCTTCTTCTCCACCGTACATCGACAACCCCTTTTCTTTAGGATTGTTCCTCAGAAACGCATAGCAGACAAACGCAAGAATAAAAACTGCAATACCGAGCAAAAACCATGCATACCTCCAACCCTCCTTGCCGAATGCCGTTATGACAGGCGGAAGGACAATGCCTGAGAAGAAAAGGCCGGTTCCTATACCGCCGGATACTATGCCAGTTGCGAGCCCTCTTTTTTTCATGACAAACCAGGCGGCAGGCATGGCCATGATGGGGACATAACTGCCTCCGTTGCCTGCACCTGCGATGAGCCTCATGAAAAATGCAAATATGAAAGAATCCGAGAAGCCTGTGAGAAAAAGGCTTACCCCTATCACAAGCAGGGATATAAAGACAACCCTCCTGATCCCGAATCGGGCTGCAAGAAACCCGCCTACAATGGCGAGGAAGAGATAACCTATGAAATTGCCTGTTGCAATGGAACCCAACTGTGTGTAGCTCAGGGCAAGGCCGTCCTTCATGGATGGCAGAATAACGGAATAAGACATTCTGCCGAAGCCATGTGCGAGTATTGTGACAAGTGTGCCTGTAAATGCAATAACCCATGCGTAATGAAGTCTTTTCATATGCCCTCCCTTTTTTTCCAATTTTTAAACTTTATCATCAGATTGTCAATGCTTTTTTGTAAATTGTGCTTGACAAAATATTTTCCTTTGCCTAAAAATTGTTTACAAGGGGATTATGGGAGAAGCGAGGATGAAATGTCCATTTAAAGATTCACTTCAACTTCTCTAAAAATGGTCGGGTTTTGTAGGAAAAATATGCGCAATCAGCGTAATGTTAGGGGGTTTTTATGCCCGTGGCTATTGAAGGTATTTTTGAGAAGTATCAGCGAAGACCGGATCAACTCATACCTATTCTTCAGGATGTACAGAAGGAATTTGGATATATTGCCCCTGAATCCGTAAGACATATATCCAGATACCTCCGTATATCTGAGAACCAGATCTTTGGCGTTTCCTCGTTTTATGCACAATTTCGCTTTACAACCCCAGGACGTCATTCAATCAAGGTATGCCTTGGAACTGCCTGTCATGTGAGAGGAGGGGCTACTTTGCTTGAAATGCTGGAGCGTGAATTGGGCATAAGATGTGGGGAAACAACCCCGGACAAACGTTTTGATTTGGAACGTGTCGCCTGTCTCGGATGTTGTGCATTATCTCCTGTTGTACAGATTGATGCGGATATCTATAGCAGAATGACCGTAAACAAATTATCGGAGCTATTAAAACAATATGAATAAATTAAAAAAGAAAATATCAGAGGCAAAAAGGAAATGGGAAAAGATAGAGGACAATAAAGAGCCCATCATATATGTCGGAGCTGCATCCTGCGGAAGGGCAGCCGGGGCGCTTGAACTGATAACCGAAACCGATAGGTTCATTCAGGAGAATAATGTATCGGCGAGGCTGATTCAGGTCGGGTGTATAGGCCCATGTTATCTTGAGCCCCTTGTTGATATTAAGATGCCCGGGCAGCCGAGAATAAGTTATTCAAACGTGAATATCGGTCTGCTTTCAAAAATACTGAAATCTCACCTCATTGAGGGTACACCGTTTTCTAAGGCTGCAATAGGCAATTTCAGCAACGACACCTTCATGGATATACCGCCATTTTTTGAACTCCCCATGCTGAAGCCGCAGATGAGGATAGTACTCAGAAATTGTGGTCTTATAGACCCGGAGGATATTGACCACTACCTTGCGAAGGATGGTTATCAGGGGCTGATGAATGCGCTTCAGACATCACCGGAGGACGTTATCGGTGTTGTGCGTCAATCGGGAATACGTGGAAGAGGGGGCGCAGGGTTTCCGACCTTCAAAAAATGGACTGTGTGCAGAAATACACCAGGAGAACAGAAATACCTGATATGCAATGCCGATGAAGGGGATCCTGGTGCATTCATGAACAGGTCTCTCATTGAGTCCGATGCACATGCGGTGCTCGAAGGCATGATGATTGCCGGATATGCTATTGGGGCAAGCAAGGGCATTATTTATATCAGGGCGGAATACCCGCTTGCAATAGAGAGGCTGAAAAAGGCAATAAACCAGATGAAGGAATACGGACTTCTCGGAAAGAATATTCTTGGCTCGAGATTCAGCTTTGATGTCTCAATAAAGGAGGGAGCCGGTGCGTTTGTGTGTGGCGAAGAAACAGCGCTGATTGCATCTATAGAGGGGAAAAGAGGTGCGCCACGTTCCAGACCACCGTTTCCAGCAATATCTGGTTTGTTTGGCTGTCCCACAATCATAAATAATGTTGAAACGCTCGGAACGCTTCCCAACATCCTTAGGAATGGCGCAGACTGGTACAACAGAATCGGAAAGGAGGGAAACAGGGGTACAAAAACATTCTCTCTGGTTGGAAAAATACGTCGAACCGGTTTGATAGAGGTACAGCTTGGAACAACGCTCAGGGAGATTATATTCGACATTGGCGGTGGCGTTCAAAAGCCTTTCAAGGCGATTCAAACAGGTGGCCCTTCAGGGGGGTGTCTCTCCGAAGAGTTTCTTGACCTTGCCGTTGACTATGAGTCCCTTGCATCTGCGGGCTCGATCATGGGCTCAGGGGGTCTTATTATCATGGATGAGGATACATGCGTCGTGGATGTGGCAAAATATTTTCTCGATTTTACCCAGAAGGAGTCATGTGGTAAGTGTATACCGTGCCGTGTAGGAACAAGGCATATGGTTGAGATACTGGATAGGATAACGCACGGTGAAGGGGTTCCCGAGGATTTATTGACCCTGAGGACACTCGGGGATACCATCAAAAAGGGTGCATTGTGTGGGCTTGGCCAGACAGCCCCGAATCCTGTACTTACAACGCTGAGATATTTCAGGAACGAATACCTTGAACATATAAGGGATGGCCGCTGTAGAGCCGTTGTTTGTAAGGATCTTATCGAATACCGTGTAATAAAAGAGAAATGCACTGGTTGCCAGTCGTGCGTCAGGGTCTGTCCAACTGGCGCTATATCAGGGCCCAGGTCAGAGCCTCACAACCTCGATGTGACAAAGTGCATAAAATGCCGCTCTTGCTATGAGATCTGCCGTTTTGAAGCCATTGCAGGTGATGCTATCGTTATTAGGACCGCGGAGAAGAGATCATGACAAAAAAGAGAATCCACATTACAATCAACAACAGGAAGTTAGATGCCCATCCGGGTCAGACCATACTTCAGGCAGCCAGGGAGCACGGCATATATATACCTTCCTTATGTGCGATGGAACACCTTGCCTCTTACGGTGCTTGCCGTTTATGTGTGGTGGAGGTAGATGGTTTAAGGGGATTTCCAACCTCATGCACAACACCTGTTGAGGAAGGGATGGTTATACGCACTGATACGATGGAGGTGAGGGGGTTAAGGCAGGAGGTGTTAAAACTTCTTCTCAGCGAGCATCCGGCAAGTTGTCTTTTTTGTGGTGAAAAGGAAGAATGCAAACAGTACATGGGGACAATACGCAAGGTTGGTGTTATAACCGGATGTCGTTACTGTCCGAACGACCTTCGTTGTGAGCTTCAGCAGATAGCAGAAAATATAGGCTTAACAGAGACCTCATATCCTGTTTATTACAAAAATTTTCCCGTTGAAAAATATGATCCGTTCTATGACCGTGATTACAATCTCTGCATTCTGTGCGGGCGTTGTGTACGTGTGTGCAGCAATGTGCGCCTGAACGGAACGTTGAGTTTCAAGCAGCGCGGAAGATTGACGACTATTGGGCCGGCATTTGACCGTTCACATATCGAGGCAGGATGTGAATTCTGCGGTGCCTGCGTTACGGCATGTCCTACAGGTGTACTTAGCACAAAGGTGAGCAAATGGTATGGTAGACCCGATACGCAGATAGTCTCGACATGTAATTATTGTGCAATGGGTTGCAAATTGTTGCTTCAAACAACAAAGACAGAAGTGATAGATGCGTTGCCAGACTACAGTTCTCCAGTGGAGCACGGTATAATATGTGTTAAGGGTAGATTTGGCATCACAGAATATGTCCATAGCCCGCTTCGCTATGGTGTCCCGAGGGAGATGACACCTATCGGATACAACGATATTAGCTGGGAAGAGGCTATAGAAAAGGCGGCATCGAAATTGACAGGTCTGAGACCGGATGAATGTCTGTTTGTAGTATCACCGCAGCTTTTGAATGAAGACCTGTTTGCTGCACAAAAGTTCATAAGACAGATAAAGGGTTCTGAAGAGATTGCATCATCTTTCATCTTTGACCTCGATGATGATGCGATATCGTACATCAATCTCATTTCTGATTCTGAACCCATTGAAACCATAGAAAAGGCGCAGGGTGTTATTGCTATTGGTTTTGATTCCACTTACGGTTATTCGGCGATCGGGGTAAACGTAAAAAAGGCTGTGCAGTCAGGGGCATGTCTTTTGTGCATCAATTCGTTTGAGTCAAACCTGGATATGCTTTCAGAGGCATCATTTGTGATGGATACGGCAAAATGGGCTGACATGTTGGATTTAATAATAGGTTGTATGACGAAAGATAAGATAGAAAAAAGGCTTGCCGGGTTTGTAAAAACATTTGGGAAAGACATTGATAGCGCATGTAAGGTGTTTTTACGTTCTCCAGATAATGTGTTGATAGTCGGTCCTGGGGTTATAGAGGCACAAAACAGGGACAGGGTACTCGGGGGTATTGAAAGACTGAAGAATGAATTTTCGTGGAGGATAGTTGTTGCATGCCCATATACAAATCTGAAGGGAATGCTTGCGATGGGGGCTTATCCGTGTATCAAGCCAGGCGATACCATAAGACAACATAAAACAGACAAAACCGTAGAGTTGAGGGGTGAAAATGCACACATAGATCTTAAGAAGAAACGTAAACTCATATACCTTATTGGTGATACCTCTTTTGATATCCTACCAGATTGTGATTATCTCATCTACCAGAATGCCTTGCCAGTGAAATCGTCCCGCGCACCTGACTTAATCCTGCCCGTAAGCCTTTTTACAGAGTCTTCGGGCACGATAATCAACATCGAGGGCAGGGTTTTGCAGGTTAAAGAGGCGGTAGCGCCATATATGGATTCGAAACCCGATTGGTGGATATTGAAACGCATTGCTAAAAAGATCGGCAGACCGGGCATGAAATTCAACAATGTCGGCTCTATACAGGGTGAAATCAAAAAGATCATAAAAGGTTTCCCTGCAGAAAAGAGGCGCGTTGAATTTAAAAGAATTGCATTAAAGGGGACGGTTAAGAAACACGGACAGGGCATGCCTGCTGCATGGAAAAGCAGTTACAGGGGTGTGCCGCTTGGAGATGTTGTTTCCGGCATAAAGGTCATTGAATCAAAGCGCATGTTCACCGTGCAAGAGCGGCCGACGCGTGCCCCGTTGATTGAGTGGAGGGCAATATGAACAGCATTGTAGAACGAAGGATGATTGTCCCCAATATGCACCTACTAACCATCGAGGCGCCTGATATCGCCTCAAAAGTGAAACCGGGCCAGTTTGTCATTGTACGCGCCAACGATGAAGGTGAGCGTATTCCGCTGTCTGTTGCGGACTGGGACGAAGAAAGAGGTACCATAACGATTGTATTTATGGAGGTTGGTGCATCTACAGGTGCACTTGCGTGTCTTGATGAAAAAGATACTGTATCAACGTGTGTCGGCCCACTTGGAAACGAGACCGAGATAGGCAACTTCGGCACTGTCGTATGTGTGGGCGGGTGTTATGGTATTGCAAGCCTTTATCCAGTAGCAAGGGCCTTGAAAGAAGCGGGTAACAAGGTGATCATGGTGTTTGAGGCAAGGAGCAGCTACCTCATCTATTGGGTTGACAGATACATCAAACTGGTAGATAGGGTATTCAACATTACAAGGGATGGGAGCTTAGGCTATAAAGGCCATATTACGTGTCTGCCGGATGTTATTCACGGCTTGCAAAATCCACCCGACAGGGTTATTGTCAACGGGTGTACATTTCTTATGGCTCGTGCGTCCGAGATGACAAGAGGACTTGGCATACTAACGGTGGTAAACCTCAACCCAATTATGATTGACGGCACCGGGATGTGTGGGGTGTGTCGCGTTACGGTAAAAGGAAAGATGAAGTTTGCGTGTGTTGATGGTCCTGAGTTCAGTGGTCATGAGGTCGATTGGAAAGAATTTCTCGCTCGCAGAAAGGCTTATCTCGAGGAGGAAGCCCTCTTTTTTAGGCGTAGCGAACCAAAACGGGCAGTTCATAAAGAGGTTAAATGTCAATATGAATCCTGAAAAAACAGAAAAAATGTCAAAAATTGATTTAAACCGTAATGATATGCCTAAACAGTCTCCTGAAATCCGAAGGCATAATTTTAATGAGGTTGCCCTTGGTTACACGGAAGAGCTTGCCATAAAAGAGGCAAAGCGTTGTCTCCAGTGCAAAAAACCAAAATGCAAAACAGGCTGTCCTGTAGAGATAGATATCCCTGATTTTATCTCTTGCATTGTAAAAGGTGATTTTTCTGCCGGAATCAAGAAACTCAAGGAAAAAAACTGTTTGCCTGCTGTCTGTGGGAGGGTATGTCCACAGGAATCTCAGTGCGAGTCACAATGTATTTTGGCGAATAAAAAGGGAGAGATAGCAATAGGAAGGCTGGAGAGATTCCTTGCTGACTGGGAGGCAAAACAGGGGAGCGTTGATATGCCTTCAAAGGCAAAGCCTACAGGTAAAAAGGTTGCAGTAATTGGTTCCGGCCCTGCCGGTATCACTGTAGCGGGTGACCTTATCCTTCTTGGCCATGAGGTGACGATATTTGAGGCGTTGCATAAAGCTGGAGGGGTTTTGACTTATGGCATTCCGGAGTTTCGTCTGCCAAAGGCTATAGTTGCAAGAGAGGTCGACTATGTGCAACGTTTGGGAGTGAAAGTGGTGACAGACTATGTTGTCGGTAAAACACGTTCTATAGACGAATTACTTAAGGAGTTTGATGCAGTGTTTGTAGGTACGGGTGCAGGGTTGCCATGGTTTATGGATATACCGGGCGAGAATCTGAATGGTGTGTATTCTGCAAACGAGTATCTGACCCGTATGAATCTTATGAAGGGCTACCAGTTTCCTAAGTCATCCACGCCCGTCAAGAGGCATGTCCGGGTGGCTGTGGTCGGTGGAGGCAATGTAGCAATGGATTCTGCGCGGACCGCATTGCGTATGGGGGCAGATGAGGTGAGGATTATTTACAGACGTTCTCATGCAGAGTTGCCCGCAAGGCTCGAAGAGAGTGAGAATGCAGAAGAGGAAGGCGTGATCTTTAATATGCTCACGCTGCCCGTGCGATATATTGGAGATGAAAACGGATGGCTCACGGAGATCGAATGTATCAAGATGGAGCTCGGCGAGCCCGATGCATCAGGGAGGAGAAGGCCTATTGAGATACCTAATTCCAATTTTCGTATACAGATGGACGCGGTTGTATGTGCTATAGGAAACAGTCCGAACCCACTTGTTCCTTCTACTACCCCTGGTCTTCAGACGACACGGCGTGGGACCCTTGTGGCTGATCAAGAGACTGGAAAGACGACAAAGGAACGTGTCTGGGCCGGTGGGGATATCGTCACAGGTGCGGCCACTGTAATACTTGCGATGGGTGCAGGAAGAAAGGCAGCACGCTCGATACATAAATACCTCGAGAAAGGGAAATGGTAGAGGGAAAGAGAGAAAGAAATAAAGGGTTCAAGGATTCGGAGAAAGAAAGGGTTCAAGGATTCGAGGATTCGGAGAAGCGAAGGGTTCAAGGATTCGAGGATTCAAGGATTCAAGTGGAGAAAGACAGAGGGTTGGAAGGTTAGAGGGTTGGCAGAAGGCAGAAGTCAGAAGGCAGAAGTCAGAAGACAGAAGTCAGAAGACAGAAGGCAGAAGACAGAAGACAGAAGTCAGAAGACAGAAGACAGAAGACAGAAGGCAGAAGACAGGAGACAGAAGTCAGAAGACAGGAGACAGAAGTCAGAGGGATAGAGGGTTGGAAGGTTGGAGGTGTAGCTAAACATCCAAACATCTAAACATCCACACATCCAAACATTTACACATCCACACATCCAAACCTCTAATCCTCTATCCCTTTTAAAGACAAAGGGTTTAAGATATTTATTTTGATTAAACAAACTGACACAAAAAAAAACATATTTTTTGATGACGGCACTTTTAAAATCACCGTCAACGTTAGTAAGTGCAGAAAATGCTCATATTGTATACAGATATGTCCGGCAAAGGCTATAAAGCTTGGAAAGGACAGCATAAAAATATTTCTGGAACGTTGTATTTTTTGTGGTAGCTGCATCACCGCATGCCCACAGCATGCCCTCGGTTATGAAAGTGCTATTGAAAAAGTGAAGGAACTTTTGTCTGAAAATGAAAAGACGGTTGCCTGCATTGACCCGGCCTTTCCAGCGATGCACGACATTGGAAGCGCAAGACAACTTGTCACCGCCTTGAAGAGTGTGGGATTTAAAGAGGTATGGGAAGGTGCTTTCGGCGCTGAATTGATCAGTCAGCAATATAGAAAATTACTTATCGACGGTACCGACAAGACATTGATATCGTCTTTCTGTCCAGTGGTTGTCTTTTATATTCAAAAATACCTGACACAATTGATCCCCAATATTGCGCCTGTGGTATCGCCTATGATAGCTATTGGAAGGGTTGCACGTGCAATAAAAGGACCTGATTGGAGAATTGTCTATATAACCCCCTGCTTGGCACATATCAAAGAGGTGGCAGCACCTGAAGTAGCCGGCGCAATTGATGATGTGATTACGTTCCGTGATGTCAAACAATTATTTGACAGTAGAGGTATACAAAGCAATACACTTCCAGAGACGGACTTTGATGGACCAAGACCTTTCCTTGGAAGGGTAATATCTATAGTGGGTGGATTATATAGGAGTACAGGTGCACACTTTGATATTTTGATGGATGAAATTACCGGTACATACGGCCATCGTAGGGTCATAGGGGCGCTCAAACAGCTCGCATCAGGGCGTATCAAGGCAAAGTTCTTTGATTTTGTCTATTGCTCGGGGTGTGTTGACGGTCCGTTTACAGACACAGAATTATCCGTGCTTGGCAGAAGACAACTCGTAATTCGCTATGCAAAGGACGAAATGAGCCGGCAGGATGTCTCAAAGGTCATTGCCGAATTGGACAGTTTTGAACATATCGATCTTCACCGAGATTTTTTGAACATGGAGGAAAGACTGCCTACCCCTACAGAAGAAGAGATAAAAGATATATTGAAGAAGATAGACAAGTTGCCACCCAACCATAACATGGATTGCAGGGCATGCGGCTATCTGACATGCAGGGATAAGGCGATCGCCGTTGCCCAGGGTATTGCAGAGGCAGAGTATTGTCTTCCATATCTTCTCGAACAGAGCAAGAAGATATATCAGCAATTGAAAAAATCCCATAATCAATTGAAGATGTCTCACCAGGAATTAGAACAGGCGCAGGCTCATCTGCTTCGCACGGAAAAGCTTGCCTCTATAGGTCAGCTATCGGCAGGTGTTGCCCATGAAATAAACAACCCTCTCGGAACGATAATGATATATGCACACCTTCTCTTGAAGGGTATGGATAAAGATGACCCGAGAATAGAGGATATTGAGCTGATTATCGGAGAGGCAAACAGGGCAAAAGAGATCGTTCAGGGACTTTTGAGCTTTGCACGTGAGACGAAACTGCGACAGGGGTTGATGAATGTGAGCGATTTGCTTGAGGATGTGCTCAGCCTGGTTATTAATCAATCGCTTTTTCACAATATCAGGATAGAAAAATCATTTGTCCAGGATATGCCTATAATTGTTGCAGATGAGACAAAGCTGAAACAGGTTTTTCTTAATATTATACTTAATGCTGCACAAGCCATGGAAGGAAATGGAAAATTGACAATCAGTACGATAATTGATAAAAAACATATCAAGGTGAAAATTCAGGATACCGGCCCTGGAATTCCACCGGAAAATATGGGCAAATTGTTTTCGCCTTTTTTTACAACGAAGGAAAAAGGGACGGGCCTTGGGCTTGCCATTTCGTATGGTATTGTCGAACGACATGGTGGCAAGATAGATGTTGATTCTGAATTGGGGAAGGGGAGTACCTTTATCATTTCATTACCGATTTCTATTGACGAAGAAGACGAAAAATTTAAAAGGCATTTGAATAAATTATCGTCTCAAAATAAAATTACAGGGAGAAAGAATTATGGGCAAAAAAACTAAAATCTTACTTGTTGACAATGATGTGGATTTTATAGACCTCAACAAGGCGGTCCTTGAAAACAACGGTTTTGATGTTGCCGTTGCCTATGCGGGCAGAGAGGTGATGGATAAGGTCAAGTTTGAGCAACCAGACTTGATTGTGCTTGATTTGATGATGGAAAAGCATGATACTGGCTTTGCAGTTGCAAAGGCATTGAAGGCAGATCCTATTTATAAAGGTATACCTATCCTGATGCTTACTGCTGTGCTGGGAGAGACAGGAATGGATTTTAGCCAGGAGTTTGATGGTTACTGGATGAAGACCGATGCATTCGCCAACAAACCTTTATCGCCTGAAGAATTGATCAAAAGCATCAATGAGTTATTTGTCAAGAACAAAAAGGGGTGAGCCGTTTATAGGATTTTGACGGTCAGGGTGGTTAAACGGGTTTTAGAGGTTAAAGAGGCTTATATTGGGTGAGACAATAAATATATTGGTTGTTGACGATGAAAAGGGTATCCGGGAGGGGTGCCGTCGTATCCTTGCCAGTGAAGGTTATTCGGTTGATGTGGGCGTAAACGGCAAAGAGGGGCTTGAACTGGCAAAAGCAAAACAGTATGACCTGATCCTTGTAGATTTGATGATGCCTGTTATGGGCGGCATTGAATTGATGGAAGAACTGAGGCGATTTGATTCCGAGGTCATAATGATCGTTGTAACGGGTTTTGCGACGATTGAAACAGCGGTTGATGCGATGCGTCACGGTGCTTACGACTATATTCCAAAGCCCTTTACACCTGACCAACTGCTTGTAGTTGTAAACAGGGGGCTTGAAAAACGTAGATTAAGCCAACAGACATTGAGGCTTATGGAGGAAAGAGACCAGAAGCTTCTCGAGGTAGCAAACGAAAAATCCAAGCTACATACAATTGTAATATCAATAGCAGATGGTATCCTTGTAATAAATAGAGAACATCAGCTTGTATTGTGGAACCCTGCGGCAATAAAAATGCTGGGTCTGAGAGGGGGCCTGGAGGCCGGATCGGAGATAAACAGGATTATTCCTCAAAAGGACCTTGTCGGCGTTATAGATAAGGGTTTTAGTCCGGATTCGTCCCAATACACTGTTATATCTGAAGAGATTATTTTGCCGCCTCCTGATAAGAAGACAATCATGGTCAATGTGTCCAGGGTAAGAGATGAAGCAGGGAGGGATTTTGGTGTTGTTGCAACGCTGAACGATATTACGACACTAAAAGAGATAAATGAAATAAAATCACAATTTGTCACCATGGTTACCCATGAATTGCGTGCCCCGCTTTCTGCAATTGAGGGCTATCTTTCTGCATACCTGACCGGGGCAGCCGGTAGTGACCCTAAGATGTACCAGCAGATGATGGAAAGAGCAAGGCAAAGGGCGCATTCGTTGCTTGAATTGATAAATGATCTTCTCCAGTATAGCAGACTTGAATCAAAAAGTGTGACAAGGAAGAAGGAGCACCTTGATATATCAGAGATCATTGTCAATACTGTGGAGTTGTTTAAGGTTCAGGGGTCGGCGAAGGACATAAGATTCGAGTTGAATATCCCTGATTCATTTCCTCTTATCGAGGCCGATAGGTCAGAGATGGAGCAACTCTTTACCAACCTTATTTCGAATGCCATTAAATACAATGTAAAAAACGGCAGAATGATTGTCGATGCAAGGCCTGAGGGTCACTTTTTACATATTTCCGTTTCCGATACCGGGATAGGGATTGACGAGGAAAGCCTGCCGTGTGTATTCGACGAGTTTTACAGGGTATGCGGGCCGGAAACGAGGTATGTGACAGGGACAGGCCTTGGTTTATCTATCGTAAAGAAAATTGTGGAATCGCACTTCGGCCAGATAAAGGTGGAAAGTGAGTTAGGTAAAGGCACGACCTTTACAGTCATGTTGCCCATAAAACAGAATAAAGGTTAGGTTGATACCGAATTTATAAATTTAATAAAAGGAGATGTTATGTCAAAAGAACCAAAAACGAACGAAATAGTTGAGAAAAGGCAATTGGCACCTTCGATAACGCTTTTTAAGCTTTATGTGCCGGATATAGCGAAAAAGGCAAGACCAGGGCAGTTTGTGGTTTTGAGGGCAGACGACTATGCCGAGAGGATACCGCTGACTATTGCAGATTTTGACAGGGAGAAAGGACTCGTTACAGTGATTTTTCAGGTTGTCGGTACTTCCACGCAGAAATTGGATAAATTTCAGCAGGGTCAGATTATCCTCGATGTTGTAGGACCGCTCGGCAAGCCAAGCCACATAGAAAAATTCGGAACTGTTGTATGTGTGGGTGGTGGTGTGGGTGTGGCGCCTGTATACCCGATTGCAAAGGCCCTTTTTGAAAGAGGCAACGAGGTGATTAATATAATTGGTTCTCGTACGAAGGAGATGTTGATTCTCGAGGATGAGATGAAGGCTATTAGCTCAGAGCTGTTTGTAACTACAGATGACGGTACATACGGACATCACGGTTTTGTTACCGATGTGTTAAAGAAGCTTATCGCGGATAAAAAGAAGATCGACCTTGTAATTGGGATAGGCCCCATCATAATGATGAGGGCAGTTGCAGAGGTTACCCGTCCACACAATATCCATACGGTTGTGAGCCTTAACACGATCATGGTTGACGGGACAGGTATGTGTGGGTGCTGCCGTGCAACGGTTGGAGGTGAGACCAAGTTTGTATGTGTCGATGGTCCTGAATTTGATGGTCATAAAGTCGAGTTTAACGAGTTGATGATGCGCGGCAAGATGTATAACAGGGAAGAGCGTCGTGCAATGTGGGACCACAAATGCAAACTCGAGGCACAAGAAAAGGCGCTTAAAAAATCTAAGATTCGCGAACCCATGCCAGAACAAAATCCCAAGGTAAGGATGCAGAATTTCAATGAGGTTGCGCTTGGTTATTCGAGAGAGAGCGCAATACGCGAGGCGTCACGTTGTTTGAATTGCAAGAATATGCCCTGCGTGGATGGATGCCCTGTCAATGTGCAGATTCCTAAGTTTATAAAGAAGATAAAAGAAGGCGATTTTATGGGTGCCATACACACCATCAAGGAGACGAACAGTCTGCCAGCGGTATGCGGACGCGTATGTCCCCAGGAAACACAGTGCGAAGAGAAGTGCGTGCTCAACAAAAAGGGCCAGCCTATCGCTATAGGCCGTCTCGAGCGCTTTGCGGCAGATTATGAGTTGAGCCAGGGTGATGTGCGTGTGCCTGATATTCCAAAACCTACAGGAAAGAAGGTGGCAATTGTAGGTGCAGGCCCAGCCGGCTTGACAGTGGCAGGAGAACTTGCCAAGAAGGGACATGAGGTGACCATATTTGAGGCGCTTCATAAGGCAGGCGGGGTTCTTGTATATGGTATCCCGGAATTTCGTCTCCCTAAGGCGATAGTGCAAAGAGAAGTGGATTATGTGGGAAAGCTTGGTGTAAAGATCAAAGTTGATACGATTATTGGACAGACTACAACGGTGGATGAACTCTTTGCTCAGGGTTATGATGCGATATTTGTCGGTACTGGCGCAGGCTTGCCCTATTTTATGGATGTGCCTGGCGAGAATCTTAATGGCGTTTATTCTGCAAACGAATTTCTCACACGTGCAAACCTTATGAAGGCATATCTATTCCCTGAATACGATACGCCTGTCAGGGTGGGAAGCAAGGTGGCGGTAATAGGTGGAGGAAATGTGGCGATGGATGCCGCAAGGGTTTCAAAAAGGATGGGTGCTGACAATGTGTATCTCATATACCGTCGTTCGCGCGCGGAGATGCCTGCAAGGGCAGAAGAGGCTCACCATGCAGAAGAAGAAGAGATCGATTTCAGACTTCTCACTGCCCCTGTAAGGGTTATAGGCGATGAGAACGGTTGGGTCAAGGGTATTGAATGTGTGAAGATGGAACTTGGTGAACCCGATGCATCCGGCAGGAGAAGACCTGTTGAGGTGAAAGGCTCAAATCACATCATAGATGTGGACGTCATTGTTGTCGCCATAGGCCAAGGTCCTAACCCGATATTGACATCAACTACAGAGGGGCTCAAATTGCGCAAGACAGGCAATATCGAAGCTGATACAGAAACAGGCAGGACAAGCAGAAAGGGTGTGTTTGCCGGTGGTGATATCGTAACAGGTGCTGCAACGGTTATCCTTGCAATGGGTGCAGGCAGAAAGGCAGCGGCGTCTATTGACGAGTACCTGACGACAGGACAGTGGTAGAGGGAAAGGCAGAAAAGCGAAGGGTTCAAGGATTCGAGGGGTCGGAAAGGAAAGGGTTCAAGGATTCGAGGATTCGGAGAAGCGAAGGGTTCAAGGATTCGAGGATTCAAGGATTCAAGTGGAGAAAGACAGAGGGCTGGAGGATTAGAGGGATAGAAGGTTGGAGGGTTGGCAGAAGACAGAAGACAGAAGTCAGAAGTCGGAAGACAGAAGACAGAAGACAGAAGTCGGAAGTCAGAAGACAGAAGTCAGAAGTCAGAAGTCAGAAGACAGAAGGTTAGAGGGTTAGAAGGTTGGAGATTTAGCTAAACATCTAAACCTCCAAACCTCTAACCTTCCAAAAATACACCTCTAACCCTCCAAAAATACACATCAAACCTTCTAAAAAAATGTTATAAATGATGATTATGAAATATTTATTCATAGCCGCTATTAGCAGTCTTATATGTATGTTCGTTTCATTTTCGGCGTGTTCCGATAATGATTTCGATAAGAAAAGGCTTGAAATGGTCGAGAAAGATATAAAGGGGAGGGGTATAAAGGACAAACGGGTACTTGATGCCATGCTTAAGGTGCAAAGGCATCTCTTTGTCCCTGAACCACATAGGGAGAAGGCATATAATGATCATCCAATTCCAATAGGCGAAGGTCAGACTATATCGCAGCCTTATATTGTTGCGCTTATGACAGAGGCTGCAAATCTTGTAGGAGAAGAAAAAGTCCTTGAAATTGGTACAGGTTCTGGCTATCAGGCCGCTATACTAGGTGAGACTGCAAAAGAGGTTTATACGATAGAATTGAACAGGGTACTTTACGGACAAGCCAAAGAGAGATTAAAAACATTGGGGTATAAGAATATCCATGTGAAGCATGGAGACGGTTATTTTGGTTGGGATGAATGTGCACCTTTTGATGTGATTATGATCACCGCTGCGGCGGATAAAATCCCCCCGCCTCTTCTTTCCCAGTTAAAGGAAGGCGGACGAATCATACTACCGCTTGGCAAGAAAAGCTTTCATCAAAGGCTGACGGTAGTAACAAAAAGACAGGGAGGCAATACTATACGTGAGCTTGGGGGTGTCATATTTGTGCCCATGAAAGGCCAGGTGCAACAGAAATAATATTTTTCATGTGATTGAGTTGCGAGCCTTATTTCCTTTTGTTGTTCAGCGCCTGTTTATACTTATGGGCACAGAAGATTGGAGCATGTAGGATTGACATCGTGTTTAATGAAAATGCTATAGCGTCCTCAGAATTTCCTCGAGCATTTCACCCAGTCTTGCCTCTTCGCTTTTGTCTGCGTATTGCGGACGCTCAACATCGGGAAAAAGGCTAAAAACACCATTTACGATAACCTCTGCATGTGGCGGACATCCCGGCAGGTGGGTGCCTGTTTCAGCGTTATGTTGCTGACATATACCCATAAAAATGTTTGTTTCATCGGGGTTGATGGGGTGTTGAACGAATGGACCAAGATATATGTTTACCTTGCGGTCAAACGGGCGGTCAATAAGCATCCTGCTTTCGTCTTTAGGGTCAGGCCTTCTTAGTTTATTCAAAACGAAATGTAGATAACCGGCGCAACCTGAACAGGCGGAGTCAGCATGAATCCTGATATCCCTGCCGCAATCAAGGTTAATATCTGGTTGTTTGAATGGGCTTGCCACTTCGTCGATTGTGGCGCCAATAATCTTAATCTTTTCCTTCTCGATGGGGCCCAGTCCCTGCATGTATGCAAGAAAAACGGGTGGCGAGGATGCGGGGTCAAGACCCATGACCTTCATGGCGACAGTATCTGTCGCAACGGGGTTTGTGCCTCCAATCAAAATATTCATCCTTTTGGGGGTTCCGGAAACAGGACCGAAATCCTCCTGACCTGTAAGTCCATCGATAACGATAAGTTGTGGCTTTATGAGGTGATGGATGTTGACGAGATTCTGCCAAAGCCCAAAAAAGTGTGTCATATATTTTTCAAGAGGGGGTACAGCCCCCTGAAGATGTTTGATACTAAGAGATGCCACTGCGGCAAAATGGATTTTAAGCACAGGAACGCTTATGATAACATCAGCCTTTTCTATGGATAGCGGGATTTTTCTTGTATGCATCCTTTTACCGCCGGGTACATGTTTATCAACCTGCTTGTCTGTATTAAGATCAACAAGGGAAATCTTTGAAGGACTAAGTTCAACAAGTCTGTCATACCCATAGTGCTTGAACATTTTTGTCGTCTCGCTTCTGTTGATAGATGAACCCTCGCCTATGATAATCTTTTTTGCCACAGGCAACAGAAGTTCCGTCAGTGCCCTGATTACTCTGATGTCTGTTATTATACCCCCTTTGTATACGCCGTCTTTTAATCCGTGGTCGCTTACAATATTTGGTTTGATGAGCACTGTACTGTCGGGTTTTATAAATTTATTAATGCCACCAAGCGCATCGATGAGGCGCATGACACCTGCCTTTATATCGACGTAGCCCCTTTTTTCAGGGATTTTTTCAATCACAACCGTTTCGGTTTTCCGATAAGGTTTTGTCGGTGTTGTGCCGTGAATCTTTTTTAAAAGCACAGATATACTCAAATCCATTTTGACCAGCGGAAATCCATCTGTTATGAACGAACGTGTAGGTCTGAAGCCGTATTCTAACATCCATTGATATTTCGTCTTGTCGTCTTTATGTATCTCTGCTGAAACAAGGGTTTCTGCTGCGACGAGTGCATCTGTAAGCTGTTTTTCTACGTCTTTATCCTTTGATGGATATTTGACCACAATATCTTCTATGGTGCTGTTAACTGGATTATAGATAATCCAGCCTACATGATTGTCTTCGTTTCTGGCGATAAAGGTAACCATGAAAGGGTTCTTATTCCATTTTTGCCATTTCATTGTAACAAACTCAGGGTCAATGCCCGCATCTTTATAGTAGTTGTTGAGACGAGTCAGCAATATCTTGGATAGTCTACCCTTTTTAAATGTTATCTTTTTTATCATGCGAAAGATCTCCTATGAAATTAATGTCATTTCCGAGACTGTTTTGCAGGAAAAATATTTCATGTTTTTTTTGACAAATTCTCAGTTACCTTCAGCGTAAAGTATCGCATTTCTTGCTGTTACTTTGCAAGTAATCCGTATCTTGACTTAGATATATTTATTCTGTTAGTCTTATACCATATGCAAAGACAATCAGGCTGGAGACAAAAATCAAAAGAGGATATAAAGAAGATATTCGAGTTCTGCGAAGGGTATAAGGGTTTTCTTGACCTTGCAAAAACCGAGAGGGAGGCGGCAAGATTTGTTGAGAATGTGCTTATACAAGATGGTTTCAAGGATAGTTTTGAGCATCCGAAGGCTTTCATGGTTAATAAACATAAAAACGTATTTGCCCTTATAAGGGGCAGGCAACCGCTCACCAGAGGGCTGAACATAATCGTTGCACATACAGATGCGCCAAGACTCGACTTGAAGCAGAATCCTCTGTTTGAAGATGTCGAACTTGGGCTTTTGCGCACCCACTATTACGGAGGCATCAAGAAATACCAATGGGTTGCAATACCATTAGCCATTCATGGGGTTATAATAAAAAAGGATGGAACAAGCATCGACTTGTCTATTGGGGAAAACGATCGCGACCCTGTCTTTGTTATCGATGACCTTCTGCCGCATCTCTCGAGAAAGACCCATGATGAAAAGAGATTGTCCGAGGCGATTGAGGGTGAAAAGCTTGTTCTTCTCTTTGGGAGCATCCCCCTTGTGGGCTCTGAAAAGGAAGGTATTAAAGAGGGTATTCTCAAGATATTGAACGATATGTATGGTATTGTTGAGGATGATTTTGTAAGCGCAGAACTTGAGGTTGTGCCTGCCTTCAGGGCGCGTGATGTTGGGATAGACAGAAGCATGATTGGTGGTTACGGCCAGGATGACAGGGCATGTGCATACACGCTTTTAAAGGCGTTATGTAACGTCGATGAACCTGACAATACATGTCTTGCGATCTTTGCAGATAAGGAAGAGATTGGTTCGGAGGGCAATACGGGCATGCAGTCCAGTGTCCTTCAGATATTTTTGTATGACATACTTGAGGGTATGGGTTTGACGGCAGACGAGGTGATGGTTAAAAAGATACTCTATAGTTCAAGGGCTATCTCTGCTGATGTGAATGGTCCCGTGAATCCTATGTATCAGGATGTTCACGAAAAGCAAAATGCCTGCTATCTTGGCAGGGGTGTTTGCGTATCAAAGTTTACCGGCCATGGCGGTAAAGGCGGTGCAAGTGATGCAAATGCAGAGTATGTTGGAGAGATCAGAAGACTTTTTGAAAAGGAAGGTATACTCTGGCAGACCGGTGAACTTGGAAAAATAGACCAGGGAGGAGGTGGAACGGTAGCAAAGCACCTTGCTGTTCATGGCATGGATATTATTGATTGTGGCACGCCTATTCTGACGATGCATTCTCCCTTCGAAATATCAAGCAAGCTCGATGTTTACGAGACATACAGAGCTTTTCATGCGTTTTTCAGGTCATAACCAAAAAATACGGAGGCTCAATAAACATTATGATGGAAAGTGAAACGATAGACATACCTACGGTATTACCTCTTCTTCCAGTAAGGGATATGGTTATGTATCCGTCTGTAATTCTACCTCTTTTTGTTGGAAGGGATATGTCAATCAATGCTGTAGAGAAGTCTTTGTCAAAAGACAGGCTTATTCTTGTGACTGCCCAGAAGGACTTAACGGACGAAGACCCCTTGCCTGGCAGGATACATTCGGTTGGTGTTGTATCACAGATCATGAGGATGCTGAGGCTACCCGACGGTAGGGTAAAGATTCTCATTCAGGGATTGAAAAAGGCAACAGTCAAGGAGTATGTGCAGGAAACCCCTACATTCTTGGTCAGGATAGAACCCATTGATGAGCCTATAATCACAGAGATAACGCTCGAGATTGAAGCCCTCATGCGATATGTGAAGGAAGAGATGGAAAAGGTTGTCTCCATGGGTAGGATGGTGCCCCCCGATGTGCTTATGGTGCTTGATACCATTGATGAACCGGGAAAGCTTGCTGATGTGGCAGCGGCGAACCTGGGGATTGCAGTTGATAAGGCGCAGGAGATACTCGAGATAATAGACCCTGTTTTGCGCTTACGAAAGCTCTCGGAGATCCTCGGCAAAGAGATAGAACTTCTCAACATGCAGGCAAAGATCCTGTCACAGGCAAAGGACGAGATGACAAAGAGCCAGAGGGATTATTTTCTAAGGGAGCAGATGAAGGCGATCAAAAATGAGCTCGGGGAGAGCGATGAAAGGACCGAAGAAATAGAAGACCTGCATAAAAGGATAAAAAAGGCCAAAATGCCGAAAGATATTGAAAAAGAGGCAAAAAAACAGCTCGATCGGCTTGACATGATGCACCCCGATGCAATCGAGTCCTCCATGATAAGGACATATATCGAATGGCTTGTAGAGCTTCCATGGAGTATATCTACGAAAGACAATATCGATATAAAAATGGCAAAAAAGGTTCTTGATGAGGACCATTTCGACCTTGAAAAGGTTAAAGAGAGGATACTCGAATTTTTAAGTGTCATAAAATTAAAAGGCGAAATCAAGGGTCCCATTATTTGTTTTGTAGGACCGCCTGGCGTGGGAAAGACCTCGCTCGGAAAATCTATCGCAAGGGCAATAGGTAGAAAATTTGTCAGGATATCGCTGGGCGGCGTAAAGGATGAGGCAGAGATAAGGGGCCACAGAAGGACATATGTGGGTTCGATGCCAGGAAGGATAGTCCAGAGCATAAAACAGGCAGGCGCAAATAATCCTGTGTTTATGATGGACGAGATCGACAAGATAGGTAGTGACTTCAGGGGTGATCCTGCAAGTGCCCTTCTCGAAGTGCTTGACCCCGAGCAGAACAACTCATTTAGCGACCATTACCTGAACCTGCCTTTTGACCTCTCAAAGGTTATGTTCATAACGACGGCAAACAGGATAGATACAATTCCGACCGCGTTAAAAGACAGGATGGAGGTGATAAATATTGCGGGTTATACGGAAAAGGAGAAGCTTGTTATTGCAAAGAAATATCTTATTCCGAAACAACTCGAAGAGAACGGGCTTAAAGAGAAAAATCTTGTATTTACTGACTATAGCATTTCAAGGATTATTCTTGACTATACCCGCGAGGCGGGTCTGAGAAATCTCGAGAGGGAGATAGCTGCGATTGGAAGGAAGGCGGCACGGAAGATCGCAGAAGGAAACAATAAAAAGGTGATAGTTACAACCAGGAATCTCCACACCTTTCTTGGGCCGTCGAAGTATCTCCCGGAAAGCGATTTATTGCTTGATGCAGTCGGGATATCGAGCGGTCTGGCGTGGACTGAATTCGGCGGCGAGGTTCTTTATATAGAGGCATCCTGCAGAAAAGGAAAAAAAGAATTGACCCTTACCGGTAATATGGGGGATGTAATGAAGGAGTCTGCCCAAGCGGCGCTTACATATATAAAATCAAAGGCTGAAGTGCTTGGAATCAAAGGCGATATCTTCGACACATTGGAGATGCATATACATATACCACAGGGTGCAATACCTAAGGATGGCCCTTCTGCGGGCATTACAATGGCAGTTGCAATGATAAGTGCCATAATACAAAGACGTGTAAATAGAAAGATAGCCATGACTGGCGAAATCACATTGACCGGGAGGGTTTTGCCGATAGGGGGATTAAAGGAAAAAACCCTTGCAGCCTTGAGGGCAAGAATGGAAACGGTTATTATCCCGGATGAAAATGTTGGTGAGTTGGTCGAAATTCCCGGATATGCAAAGAAAAAGATTAAATTTATGCCTGTTAGGAATATGGACGAGGTGGTAAAAATCGTTTTTGGAGAGATGCAAAGTGGTGATGAGTAGTGAACCGATGTTAAAAGAGGCATCTTTTTACGAGAAACTTGATGAAAATAGGGTAAGATGCAAATTATGTCGGCATGGTTGTGTGATTACCGAGGGTAGGAGGGGTATCTGCGGAGTAAGGGAAAACAGAAGCGGTACCCTATACAGCCTTGTTTATGGATTGCCCTGCTCATGGCATGTTGACCCGATAGAAAAAAAGCCTTTATTTCATTTTTTTCCTGGATCGAAGGCATTTTCTATTGCTACCGTAGGATGTAACTTTCACTGTCTCCATTGCCAGAACCATGATATATCACAGATGTCGGAAGATGATAGACAGGTCTTTGGCCACACGGTATCCCCTCTGGAAGCGGTTGAAATGGCTTATAAATCAGGATGCAAGAGCATTTCTTATACATACACCGAACCAACAATATTTTATGAATATGCATATGATACGGCGAGACTTGCAAAAGAAAGGGGCATATATAACAATTTTGTTACGAATGGATATATTCAGGATGAACCTCTAAAGGCTATACTGCCCTATCTTGACGGTGCAAATATCGACCTGAAGGGCTTCAATGAAGTTGTCTACAGGAAGATTTGCGGGGCTGACTTAAACGGTGTGCTTGACACAATAAGGCTTTACAAAAGGCTTGGTATATGGATTGAGATCACAACGCTTATAATCCCAGGGTGGAATGATTCAGAAGATGAAATAGGTGGTATTGCCAGATTCATAAAAAATGACCTCGGCGCAGAAACGCCATGGCATGTAAGCGCATTCTATCCGACGCACAGGCTTACAGATGCGCCAAGGTCGCCGCATAGTACATTGCACAGGGCTCGCCAAATAGGTATTGATGAAGGTTTACGTTATGTTTATGAGGGAAATATCCCGGGTTCTGACGGTGAAAACACATATTGCTACAACTGTAAGAAGTTGATTATACGTAGGTACGGGTATTCAATCATTGAATACAATATAGAGGATGGTTTTTGTAAATACTGTAACGCAACGATTGATGGCATTGGACTTTGATATTGTTATGCGGCTTTTATGGGATAATATGTCTTTTTTTATGACATGCAGGTTATTCTGGTTTTTTACCTTCAACCCTTTTCTTTTAATTTTTCAGATTTGACTTCGAGTTCTGCAATGACCTGTGCGCCTAAAAGTAGTATCAATACGGCAGCCTCAATATTGAGAAGCGCTACTACCGCAGTCGCAAAAGAGCCATATATCAAATTTACAACCGAAAGGGTTGAGTAATACCAAACGAGCAAACGTCTGATAATCTCCCAAAGGATTGTGGCTACTATGCCGCCGGTGAGTGCATATCGAAACCTGGTGCGATCAACAGGCATAATCATATAAATGGATGTAATCATGAATACTTCAGTTATCAGTCCGAGCGCATAAAGCGCAACGCCCGGGATACCTTCAAGGCTGAACTGCCATAAAAAAATCAACAATTGTTTGTTTTTGAGGATTTCGAGGATTTCAGCAACAACCGACATCAAAAGCATACTTATTCCAATCAGTATTATGTATGCGTATGGGATGATTGCAGAGATAAAAAAACGACGTCTCTTTTTCCTTGCCCGGTGCGAGAAGATGACAGACATGGTGTTTTCAAGTACCGAAAAGGCAAGGGAACTGAAAAATATCATAACAACAAAACCAACTATGCTTACAACATTTCTATGTTTTAGGAATGTCTGTACCTGTTCAGTCAAAATGGCGGTATAGCCTGGCAGAACCATCTCAATATAGGTTGACAACGTGCCAAATAAAGGCCCCTCTCCGACAAAATGGGACAGCACGATGAGTGCAAGGACAAGTATGGGAATTATCGATAAAAGGGCATAAAAGGCAACAGCGCCTGATAGCAAAACGATTTGATTTCGCCTGAAGCTTTTCAAAACATCCAAAGAGAATCTATAAAGCTGATTAGGCGTTTTATCCATAAAACCTCACCCGATCTGTATAAAAGGTGTGCAAAAGCAAAAATACAAAAAAAAGCCAATTTTTGCAACAATATACTTTCAATGATTTTCAACTATTGTTTTTTTGCAGACACTTTTAGCAAATTTTACAATAAAACTGCAAATTATTTTGACAAAAATATTCTTGCTGTGATATTTTGCTTTACCGTCTGGACGGTGTAAAGGGGTTGCATAGGTATACAGTAGATGAGTTCAAAGACCAATACTTACGACGTAATAGTCCGTGCTGCAGAATCTGTGGTTGTTGAGGCCGGTGCATCCCACATGACGCTCGATGCAGTAGCAACTAAGGCGGGCGTCAGCAAGGGGGGACTCCTCCATCACTTTCCCACCAAGATGGCGCTTATCGAGGCTATGATAAACCGTCTCATAGAAGCAAGACGGGAATTACGGAAAGAGATCTGGAAAAGCCTCCCAGACAGTCCGTCTCGTGGTTTGAAGGCATTCATGCTTTCAACCCTTTTGCGTGATAAAAAATCTGATCTGGTAGGTCCACCCCTTCTTGCGGCGTTAGCCCATAATCCAAAACTTGCCGAACCCGTGCGTGAGGCGATCAAGAATGTCTTTTCTGAAATAGTTTCTTCTGGTATGAAGTTTGAAAAAGCGGCGTTGCTTGCCCTTGCAGCGGATGGCTTACTGCTGCAAGAGATTTTATCGATATCCCCCTTTACGGAGGAACAGCGCAATATGGTTGCTGATGAACTGATCAGGCTTGCCGATGAAGATATTAAATGAATCCAGTTGGAGGGCTTTTGAATGTATATCATAAATAGTATCAGGTTTATTGCCATTCTGGCGATAATCGCATTAAACTTGGCGGTGAGTGGTTGCAATAAACCGAAAGAAATGCAACAACCTGTACCGGAAGTTGCCGTGACGGTTATGCGGTATGAGAGGGTACCGATTACAACGGAGTTGCCAGGCAGGACATCTGCCTATCTTGTTGCAGAGGTAAGGCCTCAGGTTAGCGGTATTATTCAGAAACGTCTTTTTACAGAGGGAAGCGATGTCAAGACTGGAGATGTTCTTTATCAGATAGACCCAGCGCCTTATAGGGCAGCCCTCAACAATGCGATTGGTGCGCTCGGCAGGGCTGAAGCAAATCTGCCTGCAATACGTTCTAAGTATGAACGCTATAAGGATTTGGTGAATGATAAGGCTGTCAGCCAACAAGAATACGAAGATATCGCCGCTGCATACAAACAGGCGGAGGCTGACATCCAGTACTGGAAGGCCTCTGTTGAATCTGCGCGTATCAATCTGGGTTATACGAGCATTACGGCCCCAATAACAGGTCGTATCGGCAAATCCAATGTGACCGTTGGTGCGCTTGTGACGGCGAACCAACCCTCTGCTATGGCCGTTATCCAGCAGATCGATCCGATTTATGTTGATGCAACACAATCAAGCGCAAGCCAACTTCAACTCAAGGGGCATATTGAGGCAGGTCGGATAAAGAACGCGGGCAAGGATCAGACGAGGGTCAAGCTTCTGCTTGAGGACGGCACGTCATATAAAATGGAAGGGATTTTGAAGTTTTCTGATGTTACCGTTGAGCCAAGCACGGGGTCTTTCATCCTCAGGATGGTATTTCCGAACCCTAAATCTATACTGCTGCCCGGTATGTATGTGCGTGCTGTTATTCAGGAAGGTGTAATCGAGCAGGCGATTCTCGTGCCCCAACAAGGGGTCTTCAGGGATCCGAAGGGAAACCCATTCACCATGATTGTAGACGCCGAGGGTAAGGTTCAGCAGATAAAGCTGACGCTTGGTCGGGCTATAGGTGACAAATGGAATGTAAGCGAGGGCTTAAAAGTCGGGGATCGCGTGATAATCGAAGGCATTCAAAAGGTGCGTCCCGGGGCTCCTGCTAAGGTTGTTTCCCCCGGCACAGACGTAAAAGACAGCAAGGAAGCCAAAAAGACTGCAAATCCACTGACAAAGACAGGTCAGACGCCAACAAAGACCAAGTGAACGGAGGGGCATAATGTTATCCAAATTCTTTCTCGATCGCCCCGTTTTTGCTTGGGTTATCGCAATCATAATCATGTTGGTGGGATGTCTTTCTATTTATAACCTGCCGATATCCCAATATCCCCCTATTGCACCACCGTCTATTTATATCTATTCCTCATATCCCGGGGCATCTGCAGAGACCGTTGAAAACAGTGTAACACAGATCATTGAGCAAAAGATGACAGGCCTTGACAAGATGCTCTATCTTTCAGCCACAAGTGATAATGCTGGCGGTTCTCGTCTCGAACTGACCTTTGCGCCAGGAACAGACCCTGATCTCGCATGGTCAAAGGTACAAAATAAGCTGCAGCTTGCCATGGCAGGACTGCCAGAGGTGGTTCAGCGACAGGGCGTCACGGTTGGCAAGGCAACAAGAAACTATTTGTTGATTGTGGGACTTATTTCAGAAGACGGTAGCATGAATGGTGACGATTTAAGGGATTATGCGCAGTCTAATCTTGAAAAGGTGCTTGCACGTGTGCCAGGTGTCGGCGAGGTGGAAAACTTCGGTACCCAATATGCCATGCGCATCTGGCTTAATACAGACAAATTGGTGAGTTACAACCTGACTGTGGATGATGTGATAATGGCGCTTAAAACATATAATGTCGAGGTTTCTGCTGGACAGTTTGGCGGGGCACCTGCCGTAAAAGGGCAACGTCTGAATGCCTCTATTATTGTGCAAAGCATGCTTAAAACACCTGAGGAATTTGCCTCGATACCGGTTCGTATAAATCCTGATGGTTCGATTATAAAAATCAAGGATGTAGGGCGTGCTGAACTGGGAACAGATGCATACGATGTCGAGGTGTTTAATAATGGACGTCCTTCCGCTGGTATGGCAATAAGACAGGCTGCTGGTGCGAATGCACTTGATACGGCAAATGCTGTAAAGGAAAAGATGAAAGAGATGAGCCGTTACTTTCCACAGGGTATGAAGGTTATTTATCCATATGACACAACCCCCTTTGTAAGGGTAGCTATCAAAGAAGTGGTCATAACCCTGCTGGAGGCGATCCTGCTGGTTTTTCTTGTAATGTGGCTTTTTATGGGGAACATTAGGGCGACCTTAATACCTACTATCGCAGTGCCGGTAGTGCTTTTGGGAACATTTGGCACGCTGGGACTTTTCGGTTTCTCCATCAATATGTTGACCATGTTCGCCATGGTTTTGTCGATAGGCCTTCTCGTGGATGACGCAATTGTGGTGGTTGAGAATGTGGAGCGTATCATGCGTGAGGAAGGACTTCCGCCTAGGGAGGCCACGGCGAAATCTATGGGGCAGATCACAAGCGCCCTTATCGGTATAGGTCTTGTGCTTTCTGCAGTCTTTGGCCCAATGGCGTTTTTCGGCGGTTCAACTGGTGTTATATATCGTCAGTTTTCCGTAACAATTATCTCCTCCATGATTTTATCTGTTGTTGTTGCATTGATACTGACGCCAGTTCTTTGTGCAACACTACTTAAACCAGTACCCAAAGGCCATGAACCTGCAGAAAATGCAATCCGTTTTCTGCGACCCTTTTTTTTGAGGTTCGATCGTATCTTTTTTAGGATTAGAGATCGCTATGTAAGGATAGTGGAGCGTTCATATTCGAAAAAGTTGCGTTATGCAATTATATATTTTTTGATTATAGCGATAGTGGGGATTCTTTTGCTTCGTATCCCCACCTCATATGTCCCTGATGAGGATCAGGGCATATTACTTGCACAGGTTATATTGCCGACAGGTTCGACCCTTGAACAGACTAAGGAGGTCGTAAATGGTGTGCAACGTTATTTTCTCGAGCATGAAAAGGAAGCGGTAGAATCCTGTATGACCGTTTCAGGTGCTGGCTTCAACCTTAGGGCACAGACCAACGGTATGGTGTTTGTTAAGCTTAAAGAGTGGGATCTTCGTAATCGTTCTGATTTGAGGGTAAAGGCGATTGCAGCACGGGCTATGGGGGCGTTTTCAAAGATACGAAATGCCATGGTCTTTGCGTTTCCGCCGCCTTCAGTTATTGAACTGGGCATGGCAACCGGTTTTGACTTCCAGTTGCTTGACAGGGTTGGGTTGGGTCATGAGAAGCTTTTGGCTGCGAGAAACCAACTTCTTGGTATGGCGTTTCAGGACAAGCGCCTAGCCAAGGTCAGACCAAACGGGTTAGACGATGTATCCCAATACTATATGGATATTGATTGGGAAAAGGCCGGTGCGCTCGGCGTTTCCATTACTACCATACACAACACTGTTTCTGAGGCATTCGGGAGTGCATATGTGAATAATTTTATTCAGGCTGGTCGGGTAAAACGTGTTTTTGTCCAGGCAGATGCCCCTTATCGTATGATGCCTAAAGACTTAGAAAAGCTTCATGTAAGAAATAATGTTGGAAAAATGGTGCCCTTTTCCGCCTTTGCATCAGGGAAGTGGAAGTCGGGGTCGCCGAGACTTGAACGATACAATGGTTTTCCATCTATGAGTATATGGGGAGAACCGGCACCGGGTAGGAGTTCAGGTGAAGCGATGAAGGTAATGGAAGGGCTTGTTGCAAAATTGCCCCAAGGGGTTGGTTTTGAATGGACAGGGCTTTCCTATCAGGAGAGGATGTCGAGTACGCAGGCACCTCTATTGTATGCGTTTTCCATCATCGTGATCTTTCTCTGCGTGGCAGCGCTTTACGAGAGTTGGGCGATACCCATTACCAACATGCTTATGCTTCCGCTTGGCGTGCTTGGCGCAACGTTTTTTACATGGACAAGGGGACTGCACAATGATGTATATTTTCAGATAGGTTTTCTGACTACATTGGGCTTGACGACAAAAAACGCAATTCTTATCATTCAATTTGCAAAGGAGAGGATGACAAGGGGAGAAGGGGTGCTGGATGCAACGCTTGGCGCGATAAGGGTGAGGTTTAGGCCCGTTATCATGACATCCATGGCATTTTTCTTCGGTGTTTTACCGCTGGCAATTTCAACAGGCGCTGGCGCTGGCGCCATGAACGCAATAGGCACCGCTGTTACAGGAGGTATGCTCTCTGCTACGTTAATCGACCTTTTATATATACCGTTGTTGTTTGTTATTATATCCCGTTTGTTCAAGGTTGAATCGAGGAAAAAGGGTAGTGACAGACACCCTGAACCTCCAGGTCAAAAGGAGGTATATTGATATGAAGAAGGCAGTAGTAATCTCTATTTTATTAACCTTTTTCATATGTAGCTGTACTATGGCTCCAAAATATACAAGACCAGAAGCGCCCATACCTTCTACCTGGCCAAAAGGTGATGCATATGAAGATATAGAAAACGTTTCTGATGTGTCCAAGGTTGTCGGTCTGGATTGGAGGGAGTTTTTCACTGACACAAAACTGAAACAGATCATCGATATGGCACTGCAGAATAACCGTGATCTTAGAATAGCAGCCTTGAACGTTGAAAAGGCAAGGGCGCTGTATGGCATTCAACGTGCAGAATTATTCCCTACACTGAATGCATATGGCGTATGGACGGAGCAAAAGATACCTGCTGATATTTCAACCAAATCCGGGGAAGCGATGAATTTTAAACAGTTCAACGCAAACCTTGGTGTTGTGTCCTGGGAGATAGATTTTTTCGGGCGTATTAGAAGTCTGAAGGACAGGGCGCTTGAGCAGTATCTTGCCACGGAGCAGGCACATAGAAGCGCAAGGCTCGCTCTTATTACAGAGGTTGCAAATGTCTGCCTTTCCCTTGCGGCTGACCGTGAGAACTTAAAATATGCAAGATCTACCCTCTTGTCACAACAGGAATCATACGATCTGATCCACAGACGCTATGAAATGGGTGTCGCCTCAGAATTGGATTTACGCATGGTGCAAACAAGGCTGGAGGCTGTCAAGGTGGATGTCTTTAAATATACCCGCCAGGTTGCCTTAAATGAAAACGCACTTAATTTATTAGTTGGTTCTACTGTGCCGCCTGAATTGCTGCCAGATTCGTTGAGCGTTGTTGCTGAGCCGAAGGATGTCTCTCCCGGGCTTTCTTCGGAAGTATTGTTGAGACGACCGGATATCCTGCAGGCAGAGGGTCAGCTTAAGGCAGCCAATGCGAGTATTGGGGCTGCACGGGCGGCGTTCTTTCCACGCATTTCTTTGACGGGTGTTACAGGTACGACAAGCGATGAGTTGTCAGGTCTGTTTAAGGCAGGGTCAAACACATGGACGTTCTCGCCGCAGATCGTGATGCCAATATTCGATCCACGCTTATGGTCTGCCTTGGAGGCAAGCAAGGTGGAAAGGGAAATTGTGCTTTCTCAATACGAAAAGGCAGTTCAAAATGCCTTCAAAGAAGCATCTGATACACTTGCGGCAAGAGGGACCATAAGCAAACAGTTGAATGCACAACAATCATTGGTGAGGGCTTCAGAAGAGACATACAGGCTTGCAACTGCAAGATATATGAAGGGAATTGATGGCTACCTCGGCGTTCTCGATGCACAACGTTCCCTATATGCAGCCCAGCAGAATCTTGTCAATTTTCGTTTCCTGCATCTTGCCAACCGTGTAACCTTGTATAAGGTACTTGGCGGGGGTTAGTAAAGAAGATATCCCTTATATGAGAAGCAAGGTGATTGTTATAGGTGCAGGGCTTGCAGGTATTATAGCGGCCTATCATGCATGTAGGGCAGGTGCAGAGGTTGTGATTGTCGATAGAGGTTCTGTAGGGCTTGGCACCAATTCGGCAATGTCAAATGGGGTATTTGCTGGGCAGACCTCCTCTTACGATAAAGAAGCCTACATAAAAGATACAATTCAGATAGGTAGATGCATCAATAGCGAGTCTTATGTGAGGCTTGTTGCCCAAGAAGCGAAAAACGGTATAACGTTTCTTAGGTCACTGGGGTTCGATATCATCGAGATGCACGCAACATATAGCCTTCAGTCGCAAAGTCCAGATGTCATTCCCGGTGTTACCCTGATGCAAAGGCTTGCAAGGATAGTGGGAGGGCTTAATGGGGTCAAGATAGTAAAAGGTTTTTATGTAACGTCTTTATTAAAGCACGAAAATAGGGTTTATGGCGTATCAGGGTTTGATGCTTTGGGGGCAGAGGTAGAGATATATGCGTCTTCAACGGTACTTGCGACAGGTGGGGCAGGTGCTGTTTACCTTAGAAACGACAATCAAAAGACTACTATGGGACAAGGTTACAGGCTTGCCGCAGAGGCAGGGCTTATTCTGAAAGATATGGAGTTTGTCCAGTTTTATCCGATTGTTGTAGATGAATCCAACCTTGCATCGATGGCCCTCTTCCCACCTTATCCTGATGAGGCGAGGCTTATCAATGCAAATGGAGAAGATATACTGAAAAAACATGGTTATGATAATGTAAACCAGGCGATTTTACAGAAAAGGGATAAGCTTGCGATTTTACTTTTTGAGGAGATTAGTAGCAGCGGTCGAGTCTATATGGATTATCGACGTGTTCCCGACACTCTCTGGCGCAAGCACCCTATGGGCATTATCTCAAAGTTGAAGAAAAATCTACGCGCCATGCCCGTAGCTGTCTCTCCTGCAGCGCACTTTTTCATGGGAGGGGTTGAGATAGATGATAGAGGTCGGACATCGCTGCCAGGACTTTTTGCCTGCGGTGAAGTAGTCTGGGGATTGCATGGGGCTAATAGACTAGGAGGTAACGCCCTTACAGAGTGTGTTGTGACAGGTATGATTGCGGGCAGAAATGCAGCAACCGATGCTAATATTGTATCTCCTCCCAAAGTAGTTAATGGTAACCATTCAAAATACATGAATTTTTTAAAACAGCGTGGCAGAGGTACAGAGACCCTAAGTGGAGTTAGACGGAACATCAGAGAGATTGCATGGAACAATGCGGGTATTGTAAGGTCGCAAGAAAGATTAAAAAATGGTTTAAAACGTATTGAATCAATCGATAACCAGCTCGCCGAGATTGTGCCAAAAAATGTGTCTGAGATGAAACTCAAAGGGGATCTGTTCAGTGCCCTTTTGACAACAAGGGCGATACTGGTTGCAAGTCTTGGGCGAAAAGAAAGTCGTGGCAGTTTTTTCAGGGAAGATTTCAAAAAAGAGGATGATATTGAGTGGCGCAAAAACTCCGCCCTTTCTTATGATAACGAAGCCGATACATTTGAATTAACCTATATTTTAAATCAGACTCAACATAAAACACATTAATATCCCTATATTGACCTGTGGTTGTGAATTATTTCATAAAGTTCATTGACATTCACAAATAAATAGTTTTACAATAAATAAATCCTGTCTCAGCAAAGTGAAAAGGCAGATATTAAATTGGCTTGGTTCAGGTTTTAGCAGTTATTTACAAATATTTTAAGGAGGTTATAGATGAGTAAACGCAATATGTTCTTATCGCTGCTTATTTTTGCCGTCATGTTTGTACTGACGGTACCGCTTGCCTTCGCTGGCGAGGCGGACATCATTCTGCCTGACTTGACAAAGGTTACGTTCAACATCTTTGGAAGTACGGTCGGTGGTGTCTCAATCATGTATTTTGGTATTATTGTGTGTTTAATTGGGCTTATCTTCTCGATCTTCCAGGCTAACCATACAAAGGGGCTGCCGACTCACAAAGCAATGCTTGATGTATCTGAAATCATCTGGGAGACATGTAAGTCATACCTTGCACAGCAGGGCAAGTTTCTGTTAGGCCTGTGGATATTGATCGCCATCTGTATGATTTACTATTTCATGGGATTATCGCATATGGCTATTGGTGGCATGCTGGTTATCCTGCTTTCTTCCATCCTCGGTATTCTTGGTTCGTATGGTGTTGCATGGTTTGGAATGAGGATCAATACATGGGCAAACTCAAGGACAGCATTTACATCCCTTACAGGAAAGCCTGTTGAAGTTGTCAATATACCCCTTACATCCGGAATGAGTGTTGGACTTCTCCTTGTGAGTGTTGAGCTATTCTTTATGATCTGCATATTGGTTTTTCTTCCGAAAGAACTTGTAGGTCCAAGCTTTATAGGTTTTGCAATCGGTGAATCACTCGGTGCATCAGCCTTAAGGATTGCAGGAGGTATATTTACGAAGATTGCAGATATTGGCTCAGATTTAATGAAAATTGTTTTTAAGCTCCCTGAAGACGACCCGAAAAACCCTGGTGTTATCGCTGACTGTACAGGTGACAACGCTGGCGACAGCGTCGGACCGACTGCAGATGGCTTTGAGACATATGGTGTCACAGGTGTTGCGCTTATTGCATTCCTTGCCCTTGCACTGGCAATGAACCCCATCATGTCAGGCACCTTGATCATCTGGATATTTGCAATGCGTATTCTCATGATACTGACCTCGCTTATTTCGTACTATATAAACAAAGGGATAACCAGTTCTGTTTATGGCTCCAAAACGAAATTTGATTTCGAGCAACCCCTTACCAATCTTGTTTGGATTACCTCTTCGGTTTCAATCATCGTAACATTCTGGGCAAGCTATATGCTGCTTGGTGATTTGGATGCCAAATATCCTGGTCTGTGGTGGGCACTTGCCATAATCATCTCGTGTGGCACTATTGCAGGCGCTCTTATTCCTGAGTTTACAAAGGTTTTTACAAGTACTAAGTCACGACATGTGCAGGAAGTTGTCGGTGCTGCTCGTCATGGCGGTGCATCTCTCGGTATACTCTCCGGTTTTGTTGCTGGATGTTACTCTGCCTTCTGGGAAGGGTTTGTAATACTTGTGCTTATGTTTATCGCCTATTTGGTATCTCAGCATGCATCTATCATTGCGATCATGCCCCCTGCATTCGTCTTTGCCGCCCCGGTGTTTGCCTTTGGTCTCGTGGCATTTGGTTTTCTTGGGATGGGCCCTGTTACAATAGCGGTAGACAGCTACGGTCCTGTCTCTGATAATGCACAATCAGTGTATGAACTCTCAAGGATTGAGGCATTGCCTAATGTTAGGGCAGAGATTAAAAAGGATTTCGGTTTTGAACCCAATTTCGATACTGCCAAAGACTATCTTGAAGAGGCTGACGGCGCTGGAAATACATTCAAGGCTACTGCCAAACCGGTTCTTATTGGTACAGCAGTCGTTGGGGCAACAACAATGGTATTTGGTATCATAATACTGCTCGAGAATATGTATGGCAATGTCATTGCATCTTTGAGCCTTGTTAACCCCAAGATAATACTTGGCCTTCTCATGGGAGGTGCAGTTATCTACTGGTTTACAGGCGCTGCGACACAGGCGGTTACAACAGGTGCTTATAGGGCGGTCGTCTTTATCAAGAAGAACATAAACCTCGACAAGGCGGAGGCATCTATTGAAGACAGCAAAGAGGTTGTTAAGATATGTACCCAGTATGCGCAAAGGGGTATGCTCAACATCTTCGTTGTTGTGTTTTTCCTTGCTTTGGCGCTTTCCTTCTTCAACCCATATTTCTTTATCGGCTACCTTGTAGCAATCGCATTCTTCGGACTTTTCCAGGCAATATTTCTTGCAAACGCTGGTGGGGCCTGGGATAACGCTAAAAAGATAGTTGAAGTCGATCTGAAGGAAAAGGGTACTGAACTTCATGCTGCAACCGTTGTTGGCGATACGGTTGGCGACCCATTCAAGGACACATCATCTGTATCGATGAACCCTGTAATAAAGTTCACTACACTATTCGGATTGCTTGCAACTGAGATTGCCGTGACAATGCAGTCACAGGGGCTAAAGACAGGTCTTGGAATCGTTTTCTTCGTTATTGCCCTTGTCTTTGTATACCGTTCATTCTACGGCATGAGAGTCGGTGAAGAAAAACTCGAATAAACAAATATAAAAACCAACAAAGGCCCCGTGCATGTGGCGGGGCCTTTGTTTTGACTTTATCCTTAATTCTGTTGCTCTGAAGATCGTCACAAGGACCTCTTTGTTGTCTAAGGTATAAGAGGTGAGAAAATCTGTCAGCACCGGCTATGATCATGGTGACAAAAGTAATGGTTTTCCAGTACTATTTTGAGAGCGCTCTGCAATAAGCGTGGTTCAAGCAATCGTCTGTGAAAAAAATATTCTCTTTGTTTCTTTTTTCACGTTTAATTTGTTGTCTGGAAATATTTTTGTTTTACAGCGGGTGGAGGGTTTTCGTTAAAGGATAATTGAGGGCAGATGCAGTTTTCCGGTTAAGGGTTGAAAAGATGCATCACTATGGTTAGTGATTGTTATGATGTTTAGATTTTTAAAAGATGTTTGAAAATGTTCAGTTTCCCGCGCGTACAGTGATGATATCGCCATCCTTCACAATATACTCCTTGCCTTCAAGACGCCATACGCCAGCCTTCTTGCATTCAGCAAAATTACCGTATCGCATAAAATCATCATAAGCGACGGTTTCTGCGCGTATGAATTTGTTATAAAAGTCAGTGTGAATTGTCCCAGCAGCGTCCTGAGCATTCAAGCCTTTTTTAATCGGCCAAGCACGGCATTCGTCATCACCCACGGTTAGAAAAAAGATAAGACCGAGCGTTTTACAGGCGAGCTGAATTATACGGTTACGGATCGTTTCTTTTATGCCGTATTCTTCCATGAAAACAGCAGATTCTTCTGAAGGCATGAGCGCAAGTTCAGCCTCAAGTTTAGCACAGGCTGCCACAATTGGTATATTATTTCCATGGAATAACGATGATTTTAAATCCATCGTTATCTTTTCTGACTTTTCAAAAGAGATTTCATCAAAATTGATAACAACCATCATAGGTTTTTGAGATAAAAACTGAAAACCGCGAAGCATCTTTCCTTCGGTGCCTGTTTCTACCATTGTAAAAAGCGGTTGTTCATCATTAAGATGCAAAAGACATCTTTCGAGCAAGGTCTTTTCCTGCTGAACAATGGGGTTATCCTTTTTTCCGCCTTGTTTTTTTATTCTCTCGAGGCGCAATTCGATCTGCGCCATATCAGAGAGTACAAATTCACTAAAAATGGTTCTGAATTCACCTGAAGGGTCAATGGGGAGACCATTGTCAAAGTGACGCAATAACAGAATAAAGGCATCGCTTGTTCGCATCTTCTGAATGGCCTTTTGACTTATGGTTTCGTTCTTTACGTCACCTTCTTCTATAGTTGCAGTGTCAGATATTTCAATGCGCGCATGTACTATTTTTTTCGGTTTGAATATTTTTGAAAGGTTCTCGAGGCGTTCATCGGGCACATCTACAGTTGCTATAGTATTTGCATTAGTACTGTTTTCGCATTTTATACCGCTTAAAGCCTGGAAGAGCGTTGTTTTACCCGATCCTGCCGTACCGATTATTGATATATACATGCCAAATCCTCAGTTATTAATGCTAAACTAAACCATATTTTATGTAAATCTGCACTATAAAAATTAGCCAGTTTCATCTGCCCTATGCCCGACTTTTGATACCTATTGCTGTTGCAATCACAGCACAGTCTTATGTGCTGCTTCGTATACGCGCTTTATCTATAAATGGTTACGTTGGTTTGTTGGTGCTAAAAGGGAGGGCTGATAACCTAAGCTTGACAAAGGGGTTGTATTACATATAAAATACGGTTCGTAAAGCATAACCTTATATAAATAATCTGTAATGAAAAACATATATAACCTTTTTGGTTTTTTATCAAAAAAGATACTCTTTATCATATCGGCGATTCTCCTTATCACGAACTGCCTGTTTTTTTCCCTTTTCATGAGTGAACATAGGGAGACAAAGAGACTCATGTTGATCGTTATGGAGAGACAAGAAAATATATACACGCCAACCCCTCCATCGCCAGATAAACCGCAAGCAGAACCCAAACCAGTTGAAACCCCTCCTGCAAAACCTCAAGTTGCAATTGCAACAACAGAAAAAGGGCCTGAAATAACCCCTACTGTTGCGCCGACTGTATTTAATCAGAATTCGATACCTTCTGCTCTTGTACACGCCAATAACGGAGAATACGCATTGTTGTGCGAGAAGGATTCAAAGATGTTGTATCTGTTTAGTTTTAGGGATGGTGTATTTAACGTTGTGAAGGGTTTTCCATGTCTTACCGGCGAGAATCATGGAGATAAACAAAAACCAGGAGATAAGGCAACGCCTGAGGGGGTTTATTTCTTTTTGAGGTTCATTCCAGGAAAAACATTGCCGAAACAGTATGGTTTTGGTGCATTTGTCATGAATTACCCAAACTTTCTTGCAAGAAAGGAGGGGAAACAAGGAAACGGGATATGGCTACACGGGCACGACCCTGAAAAAAACATAGGAAAAGACATAGTCAATACGAGGGGTTGTATAGTTGTTGACAATAAAGACTTGGAGGAAATATCGAGGCTTATAAAGCCAAGGGGCACGCCTATAATTGTAGTGGGTAAAGCACAAACAGCCGATAAAACGAAACAGACATTGCTCTCAAAAGAGATAAAACATTTTCTTGACAACTGGAAACACGACTGGGAAAGCCTGAATACCAAGAAATACCTCAACCATTACACAGATGATTTTAAAAGCGGTGAAAGAATGGATTATGCCGCATTCAAACAGCAAAAGGAGAGAGTGAACAGATATAAGAAGTTCATTAAAATCTCAATAGATGAACCCGCATTTCTCATTCCTCAGGAGTACAGTGGCAAGATTGCTGTTGTGAGATTCCATCAAAGATATGTTTCTGACAACTTCAAAAGTGAAAGCTCCAAGATATTCTATTTAAGAAAAGAACAAAAGAAATGGCACATCATAGGGGAGTCTCTTTTTTGATAATTTTACAAAAAAAAACAGTAAGGTGTTGTTTGACAATATGTAGATGCATTGCTGTGTTGTTTGTCCTGTTTTTGTTGTTGGTTCAAAACTCCGAGGCACAGGAAGCAAGAAGTGTACAAAAATATTTCAGCGGGACGAATCAGGAGGTCACGGTATATACAATAAAAGGAGAAACTTCAGGCCCTACGGTTCTTATTTTTGCAGGAATACATGGAGATGAGAGGGCATGCCCTGTGGTTGCGGCTAAATATTCGAATATCCGTTTGAAAAAGGGAAATATTGTTGTTGTTCCACGTTTAAATGCAGTGGCAATTCAAAAGAAAAAAAGAAATGGTCTCGGAGGCGATATGAATAGGCTGTTTGACCAGCCCGAAACCAGCAAGAACCCTGATGTAAAGGTTGTAAATCTGGCCAAGGAATTGATAAAAAAGGCTGATTATGTTGTTAACATGCATCAGGGGCATGGATTTTACTCGCCTACATGGATTAACAGCAGAAGAAATCCATCAAGATGGGGTCAGTCCAATGTTGTCGATGCACCATACTTTGATTTGCCGAATGGAGATAAACTCGAACTCGAAAAGTTTGCTAATAAAGTTGTTCAGAGATCCAACGAAAATATAACAGATAGAAGATTCCATTTTCAGGTCAACAATACAAACACAGGGAGCGAAGACTCAAGGCATAAGGTACAGAGAAAGTCCCTTACGTATTATGCGGTGACCAAAGAGCATAAACATGCTATTGCAATTGAAGTTACAAAAAATTGTACTTTTGCCCAGGCAACAACTTATTTAGTAATAGCCCTAAATGCGGTCATAAATGAAACGGGTATTGTGGCGGAAAAGCTTCCTTGACTTGAAAAAGCGAAGGGTTCGGAGAAGCGAAGAAAGACAGAGGGTTGGAGGGTTGGCAGAAGACAGAAGACAGAAGACAGAAGTCAGAAGTCAGAAGTCAGAAGGCTGGAGGGTTGGAAGGTTAGCAAAAAAATCCGAAGAAGAGAAAGGACTATGGGTTCCCAACCAAAGAAACAAGAGAAACCAGTTGGAGGTGTAGCAAAAAAACCTGAGAGACGAATGAGTAACCAGAGAAACTAAAGAAACCAGGCAAAGGGCAGAGGGTTTAAATATTTTAGATGATTATAGGCTGAACTGTATGAAAGGCATAATCCCTGATTTTGCAATATGCTCCGTATCTGTCTGTGACAAAGATGGGGCCGTTCGTCTTTTGTCTTCTTCAATGATTTGTTTTTTTCGGGGCAAGTTCCGTTATCTTTTTTTATTGTCTTTTGGTCATAATATGCTAAATGCTTTATCTTGTTAGGACTTCTGTTGTTGTGTAATCTTTATTTCTGATCCTTTACCTACTGTATGATCTTTTTTTGTTCAGGTGTGAAAACCCTGTTCGGTCTTTTTACTTTCACGTTCATGTGTTTTTATCATTCATGTACATATAGTGTTGCCAAAAGCGTTCTTACAAAATATCTGATTTTGTCTAATACGATAAAAAAGGTCATCATGATATAGAGTTTCAAGGAATTGTATAGCATGATAGGATGATGCCCGGGGCTTTTTATCCCTCATCCTTGAGAAACAAACTATGGTATTCAGGCTCGCTCAGGTATATCTTTAACATTTTACTGATAATATTGAACAGTTCATTTAAATCATCATCTGACAACCTCTTCAGGATTGTTTCCATAAGGATATCGTCAGAAAATTTCTGCAGATAAAACCTTACAGTATCCTCGTCGGATTGCCTGTCCAATCCGTAACCTAAAAACCCGTCGAAAGTCTCTACAAAATTATGTGAGTGTTTTGCCATATTGAATCAACATATCATAATTTTATGTTTAGTAACAAGTTATTTGAATTGATACCCGCTTTATACAAAATATCATGTTGACAAAATATTGGCATGTTGGTAAATATACCAACGATAAAATTAAGGAGATTGGTCATATGATTACAATGGAAGAGGCAGAGATAAAAAGCAGGATAATAAAATCCATGTCGCACCCCGTCAGGTTGATGATAATAGATGCACTAAAAGAGAGGGAGATGCTGTTTTCTGAGATAAAAGAAATGTTCGATTTTGACAAATCCACTATTTCCAAGCACCTACTCGTGTTGAAGCAGGCAGGTGTTGTATCATCCAAGAAAAGCGGCGTGGACATGATATACAAACTTGAGGTGCCATGCATAACAGACTTTTTTGGATGTGTAACCGCCGTGATAGAGCATAATGTTATGAGACAGAGGGTTTGTGTATGCAGATAATATGCAGGAGGAAGGGTTTTGAAAGACCGTTACAAACTAATCATTCTTCTGAGTGCTTTTGTAGGCGCCTACTTTATTCCATTTGACCATCTGAACGTACAGAAGGCGATCCTTGAATCCTTTTATATGATCCAGGATTATGCACAAAAGCACGTGCTTTTATGTCTTGTGCCAGCATTTTTCATAGCAGGCGCTATTTCTGTCTTTGTATCCCAAGCGGCAGTCATGAAATACCTTGGACCTGCTGCAAACAAATGTCTCTCCTATTCGGTTGCATCTGTATCCGGTACTGTCCTTGCTGTCTGCTCCTGTACAGTGCTTCCTCTTTTTGCAGGTATCTACCGGATGGGCGCAGGGATCGGTCCTGCGACTGCCTTTCTTTATTCTGGACCGGCAATCAATGTGCTCGCCATTGTGCTTTCCGCAAAGGTGCTTGGCTGGCAGATAGGTGTTGCAAGGGCGATAGGGGCTGTTGCATTTGCTTATATAATTGGTCTCCTTATGGCAATCACATTCAGAAATGAGGAAAGGGCAAAACAATCGATATGCATACCGCCAACCGAAGAGCCAAAACGGAAACTCTGGCAGGATACAATCTATATAGCATCCATGATCGGTATCCTCGTATTCGCAAATTGGGGAAAGCCTATGGATACGGAAGGTGTCTGGTACTCAATCTATTCAGCAAAGTGGTTCATTACAGGCGCGTTTGGGATCCTTTTCGGATATGTCATTGTGAAGTGGTTCGCTGCAAAACCTATCCCTACAGTCGTGACAGGCATTGTTGTATTGTTGCTCGCGATCATATTTCCTAAGCGGCCTTTCCTTGCGTTTTCCGCAGGTATAACTGGACTTATCTATGTGACTAAAATTTCTTCTGACGAGACAAGAAACTGGATAGATGCCACATGGATGTATACCCTTATGATTGCGCCTCTTCTTCTCGGAGGTGTACTTGTCGCCGGGTTTCTGCTTGGCATGCCCGGGACGGATAATGGTATTATCCCATCACATTGGATATATGCGTTTGTCGGGGGAAACAGTTTTTTTGCCAATTTCTTTGCATCCATCGTTGGTGCATTCATGTATTTTGCGACTTTGACAGAGGTGCCAATTGTTCAGGGGCTTATTGGTTCCGGTATGGGCAAGGGCCCTGCACTTTCTCTTTTGCTTGCTGGCCCTGCCCTGTCGTTGCCGAGCATGATTGTGATAAGGACAATCCTCGGTACAAAAAAGGCGGTTGTGTTTATAACATATGTAGTGTTGCTTTCTACATTTGCTGGAATGATATTCGGGTGGATAGTGGAATGAAAATCGTTAAAAATTCTAAGTTCAGGGTTTGATATTTGTTTAAAATATATATAAACCGTTTTTAAAACATCGAGAATAGAACATAATATAAGGAGGCTATTATATGAAAATACAGATTCTTGGCACTGGCTGTGCAAAATGTATTAAGCTTACTGAAAATGCAGAAAAAGCTGCAAAAGAAGTGGGAGTTGATTTTGAGATTGAAAAGGTGACTGACATCAATGAAATTATGGAGTTTGGCGTCATGTTCACCCCCGGTATTGCAATCGATGGTCAGGTAAAGAGTGTCGGCAAAGTGTTGTCTGTGGAAGAGATAAAGAAAATGCTTTAATGATGAGGGTTAAGGGGCCAAAGGATTCGAGAAACACTCATTTTGGGCTGCGCAGGTTGCTTAAACACTGGACAATTTTCAAATAGGGTCATGATTGAACTCGATAAATTGGGTGTTGGCAAGTGCTATTGTCTTGCCGATGTTGATGCAGACCTTTTCTGGGTTTGTAGAAAGCGCAAGGACTGCAAATACGATTTTGATTGACGGATATCCTGTTGCATGTGGTAAAAAAACATTAGAAAGGCATGGCGTTTAGACTACACATAATATTATGATAACAGGGTTCGTTATAAAAAAATCACAGTTTTAACAATGTTGAAGAGGTAAAAGGTATTGGAGAAGGTATTCAAAAGATTTCATTGCAAAGGTACAGGTATAATATATTGCAGGACATTGTTTTGAAATGGGTTGAGCAGAATAGGTATATTCTTAACATTATCATTGCGCTGGTAGCCGTTGGAATTGAAGTCTTATATAGTATCTGTGGCGACGCATGTTCTTATCTGAGTGGTAGCCTGTTTGGCATTGACTTGGAATATGTCGGCATTGCCTTCATGGCCATTGTTATCCTTCTTAGCATTCTGAAAAAAGACTTCCTCCTGAACATTGCCCTTTCCGCCGGGGCAGGGGTCGAAATCTATCTTGTAGGGTTCCAGGTGTGGTATGATACGTACTGCATATATTGTCTTGTATTTGGAGGTATGCTTATGATTATGTTTTTTTTGAATATGCGCAAAAATGAAATAAAAAATGCCATTATTTGCATGGCTGGCAGTCTCATCCTTTTTTCAATATTTTTTAAGGGTTCTGTCACACCTGTTTATGCAGCAGAAACGCTTGTGCCTTCCTTCGGGATCGGGAAGATTAACGTCAGACTTTATACGGATTATTTTTGTTCGCCCTGCAGGTCTATGGAAACGAAGGTAGAACCCATTCTCGAAGAACTGGTAAAACAAAACGCAATTAATCTTACTTTTATTGATACACCAATATACAAATATTCTGCCCTTTATGCTCGATATTTTCTTTACATAATGAATGCGAAGAAGGACTTTGACCTTGCGATTCTCGCTCGGTCAGTCTTGATCGGGGCAGTCCTTGAAAAGATAACAGACCAGGCCAAACTTGAGGAATATTTGAATAATAAGATGATAAAGTTTAAACCGTTTGAAGCAAAACCTACGTTTGATCGCTTGAATGATTTTCTGAAAAAAGACAAAATCAATGCAACTCCTACATGCGTTATCGAGCGGGATGAAAAATCAGAAAAGGTCTTGGGAGGACAGGAAATCATTGCAGCGCTTGAACGCCTGAAACAGGAACTGTTAAAAAAGGCAAAAAAATAATTATGAAAATTGGGGTATAATTTGAAAAAACTGCTTATAATTTTTGTGTTATTGTTAACAGGTGTGGTTATGTGTGGGTGCTACTCGGCATGTGTTGTGGTGCCACGTGAGGGGAGCAAAGAACCAGTTGTTATTCAGCATGGACAATAACATTTCGACCCTTTGAAACCAATAAAAAATGGGAGGCTATGGAGAAAGAAGGCATCAACATATCGAGCAACAAAACGAAAAGTGTTATGGATTTTCCAATATCCACCCTTGCCTTTATACCGCTTATTACCTTTTCAATGGCATATGGGCAGACAAATACTGGTAAACAGCAGGCAACAGCCAACAAAGTCCCTGCCGTTGCTAATAGACATAGGCGCAAAGCAGTGTATCCCCTGCAGGATAATGGCTCCAATATTGGAAGAACTGAAAAGAGACTACTCGGGCAGCGTTAAAGTTGAGTTTATCGATGTCTGGAAAAATAGGAATGTGGGACAGAAGTACGGGATTCGCGCCATACCAACCCAGACATTCTATAGCGCATCAGGAAAAGAACTTTACTGTCATCTTGGGTACATGTTGAGGGAACAAATAATTAGGTGTATTTAAGAGGTTGGAGGTTGAGGTAAAAAAGAATCAGAAGGAAAAGAAATAGTGGAACACCTTATTGTTGAGAGGATATGCGGTGTTTTGGTTATTATTGGGTGTGTCTTTCTGAATTTAAACCACTATTTAATATTTTTATATTTTTTATGAACATGAATAAGGAAAAACGCCTTGCTGTCACCTTTCTTGTAACGACTCTTATTCTTGTAGGTGAGGTAATTGGTGGCTATTTAAGCAACAGTCTTGCCCTTTTAAGCGATGCCGGGCATATGGTTACCGATGCCTTGGCAATAGCCCTGGGATTTGTTGCAGCATACATCAGCAAAAGACCATCTGACAGAAATGCCACTCTCGGTTATCAGCGGGTCGGTGTCCTTGCCGCGCTTATCAATGGCTTGAGCCTCCTTGTTATTGCCGTCCTCATTTTCCATGAAGCATATGAACGGTTTCTGTCTCCACATAACGTCGGTATCCCCGTTATGCTGGGCATAGCTGTCCTGGGCCTTGCTGGTAACCTTCTCATGATTTTTATCTTGGGCCACAACCATGAAGACCTCAACATCAAAAGCGTCTGGCTCCATGTCCTCGGAGATACCCTTTCTTCCGTAGGGGTGATCATCTCGGGTATTATTATATACTTTACAGGATGGGTGTATGCTGACCCCATTGCGAGCATTTTGATCGGCGGCATCATAGTATTGGGAGGCGTGAGGCTTGTACGCGACACGGTTTCGATCTTTCTCAATCTTACGCCTAAGGGGTTTAATGTTGAAACGCTCATAAACAAGATCAAAGACATACCCGACGTCATAGATATCCATCATGTCCATCTCTGGCCGGTTGCGCATGATAATATTGCCTTCAGCGCCCATATCCTGGTAAACGATCAGACCCTGAGCGAAGTTGAGAAAACGAAAAAAAGAATCGAGGATGTGTTGCATGAAAGCGGTGTTGATCATAGCACCCTACAGATCGAGTCAAGCAACGAAACATGTGACAATAATCTTTACTGCCAGGTAAATCATGAGAACAACAACGACGAACATAACCATGTGCACTGAAGCGAAAATCCTTTTCAACAAATGGAAGGAATATATAACTTGTTGCTGTCTAAGATTGTTGGAGTATTTCTGGGGGTTTAGGGGAAGATATTTTCAGCCCTTTTTTGTCCGAAGGCGTGGCGAGTGAGTAAAATACCTCGGCAAGATTTGCCATGTCTATATTGGTCGGGATGACTGGATTTGAACCAGCGGCCTCTTGCTCCCGAAGCAAGCGCTCTACACCATGCTGAGCTACATCCCGAATCCTTTAAGAATAACAGACTAATAAAAAAAATTCCATTGATTTTTACATACAGGCATGATAGTTATTCACTTTTTTCAGTAGGGGTTAACCATGATAGAAAAAAGACCTATTAAGATAACCGATCTTACATTAAGAGATGGTCACCAGTCGCTTTTTGCTACACGCATGAAGACAGAGGACATGCTTCCTGTTGCCGAAAAGATGGATAGTATCGGCTTTTACTCAATGGAGGTGTGGGGTGGGGCTACTTTTGATGTTATGACAAGGTTTCTCAACGAAAACCCATGGGATAGGGTGAGACTGTTAAAGAAAAGGATGCCGAACACTAAGTTGCAAATGTTATTAAGGGGGCAAAACCTTGTTGGCTACAGAAATTATGCTGATGATGTGGTAGAAGCATTCATCGAGAAGGCGGCAGAGGTAGGTATAGATATTTTTCGTGTATTCGATGCCCTTAACGATGAGAGGAACTTTATCGCTGCCTTCAGGGCAATTCATAAATGTGAAAGACATATACAGGGTGTGCTTTCCTATTCTCTTACAGAAAAGAGACTCGGCGGTCCTATTTTCAACGTAGGCTATTATGTAGATAAGGCAAAACGTATTGAAGACATGGGCGCCCACTCTCTTTGCATTAAGGATATGTCGGGTATTATTTCTCCATATGACGCATATGAGCTTATTTCTGCGCTTAAGAACAACCTAAAAATCCCCATCCATCTTCATACACACTATACAAGTGGTATGGCATCAATGTCATGTCTTAAGGCAATCGAGGCAGGCGTAGATGGTATAGATACGTGCCTTGCGCCTTTTGCATTGCGTTCTTCACATCCAGCAATAGAACCGTTCATCATTGCACTTAAAAACACACAATTTGATCCGGATTTTAACCTTGAGACAATTGCTGAAATAGATGAATATTTTGAGTCCATTATACCAAATTATATGTCATTTGCAGATAATACGAGATTTTCAGTTATTGACATAGGGGTTCTTATGCACCAGATTCCGGGAGGGATGATAAGCAACCTCGTAGGCCAGCTAAGGCAGGCAAAGGCATTGAACCGTCTTAAGGAGGTCTATGAAGAAATCCCCAGGACAAGAAAAGATATGGGATTCCCCCCACTCGTTACACCGACAAGCCAGATTGTGGGTGTACAGGCTGTCTTTAATGTTATCGCAGGGCGATACAAGATGATTTCAAAGGAGGTAAAAGACTATTTTTATGGTCTTTATGGAAAACCTCCAGTCGATGTAAATAAAGAAATCAGCGGTAAGGCGCTAAAAGGTTATGAAAAGGGTGAAATACCCATAGAAACAAGGCCTGGTGACATACTTGAACCTGAACTTCCGAAAGCAAGGGAGGCATTGAGGGATATAAGCGACAACATGGAAGATATCCTTATCTATGCGCTATACCCGATGACAGGTATGGAATTTTTGAAGAAAAAATATGGAATTCAATAATTTACATTTTTTGTTCTATTTTTATGTTGACATTTTCTGTTTATTCGTTTAGGAATTTTCAAAAAGAAAGGAGGTAGTGACATGCCAGCAAAAGTTGATGAAGATGCCTGCACAGGATGTGGAGCTTGCGCCGAGGTTTGCCCTGTCGACGCTATAACCGTTGATGATACGGCTAAAGTCGATGCTGAACTCTGCACAGAATGTGGTGCATGTACCGAAGAATGCCCGGTTGAGGCAATATCCCTGGAAGTTTAGGTTAACTTTCCCACAAAAATATAAAAGGGTGAGGCAGATTGCCTCACCCTTTTATTTATATTTCATAGTTTTGTTTATAGAGACTTTACGATTATCTCTGACAAGTCTAATGCCTTCATCGTTTCAACCTTATCTTTATCCTTTATTGCATCTTCCATCATAGTAAGACAATAAGGACAGGCCGTCACAACGGTATTCGCCGATATCGCTATAGCCTCATCCATCCTTGCATGGTTGATCCTCTTGTGGTGTTCTTCCATCCAGATCCTTCCACCACCACCACCACAACAGAAACTTCTATCATGGTTTCTTTCCAGTTCAACAAAATTTCCGTTTTTTACCTTCTTTATAGCATCTCTTGGCTGTTCAAAGACCCTGTTGACACGACCGAGATAGCATGGGTCATGGTATGTAATTGTCCCCTCTATTGATGGATTTACTGATATTTTACCTTCACTGATAAGCTTCCAGAGGAATTCTCCCTGATGATATACCTCAAAGTTTCCGCCTACCTGAGGATATTCGTTCTTCAGAGTGTGATAACAATGGGGGCAAGTAGTAATAATCTTTTTTATTCCGAGTTCATTGAGAAGTTCAACGTTGCCCTGCGCAATACCAAGGTATAGGTCTTCATTTCCGCATCTGCGCGCTGGGTCGCCACAACATGTCTCGTCCTGACCGAGTGTACCGAAAGAAATACCTGCTTTGTTGAGTATTGTCGAAAACGCCTTGGCAACCTTTCTATTTCTGTCATCAAGGGAAGCCACACAACCTACCCAGTAAAGATACTCAACCTCTTCCGCCGCCGCATTCTTTATATCAAGCCCTTCAACCCATTCTGTTCTTTGTCTCTTGCCCATACCGTAAGGATCGACCTTCTGTTGAAGGTTTTTGAACAGGAGTCTCGTTTCGGGTGTTGTCTTGCTCAAGGTTAGCGAAAGATATCTTCTCATTTCAATGTTTTTATCGAATACCGGTATTGAAACAGGACAGTTTACCTGACAGGCGAGGCATGCAGTACATGACCAAAGCGTTTCTTCTTGAATAATGTTGTCAATAATACCATCCTCGTTCTTAATGCCTGAGGTCGCCCTCTCCCATTCAGCCTTCAAATCCTGTATGAACTGCTTAGGAGAAAGCGGTTTTTCGGTCGCGTATGCCGGGCACAGATCCTGGCACCTACCACATCTCGTACATGCATCGAGGTCAAATATCTGTCTCCAGGTAAAATTTTCTATGGAGTTAATCCCAAATTCCTCTGCGTTCTCAAAGTCTTCAATAGGTGCTATAGCTCCGCGGGGTGTATCTTCAACACCTCTAAACATCATGTTTAAAGAAGAGGTGACGATGTGGATCAATCTCGAATATGCAATATATGCAATAAGTCCAAACGATATAAGCATATGGAGATACCAGAAAAACTTGTGCGTTATCTTTATGCCGTCCGGACTAAGTCCGAGAAAAAGATAGGAGGTTATCCAGCCAACAAAGCTCCAAACCTCAAAATCAGGTCTTGTCGATGCGATCCTCGCACCTTCAACCAGAAAACCTGTTATGAGAACAACAAGTATCCAGACCAGTGTAATTGCATCATCCGTTTTGTTGTCAAGTCTTGAAGGTTTGGTTACATACCTTCTCCAGATGGCCATCACAATACCTATTATCGCTACAAGACCTGCTGCATCGAGAACTGCAGAGAAAATCAGATAAAAACCGCCCTGTAAAATGTTTGCCTTGAAAAATGGTCTAACGATGTCATCCTGGAATGCGACAAGTGCAGTTCCAATGGCGAGAATCAAAAAACCCCAGAATATGAAAAAGTGCATCGTGCCAGGAAAAGATTCGCGCATAATCGATTTATGAAAAATTCCATTTTCGATAAAATAGCCTATCCTTTCCCACAACCTCTTTGAAAAATCAAAGGGTGCGCACTTGCCTTTAGCAAATTTCCACATGCTGTATCGTTTTTTCAGACCAACATAAAGAACAATTAAGGTTATCACCATTAAGGCATAGGTCAACCACCTTGCACCTCCACCCACATTCCAGAAGATTTCCCTTCCGATCTCCATATAAGCCTCCTAACAGGTTTGATTTGTTACAAATTTCACAATTGAATTTAAAATAAAATGGCCTATAAAATCAACATAAATTTGTCATAGTTCAGACAGCTTTGTTTTAATCTATCACTGAATGAATTTTTATGCAAAAACCTCTTGACACATATTAAACTGTTTTGGTAAAAATGTATACACATTCAAATGGCAAAATTAATCCTTATATTTTTTTCTGCAGTTTTGTTGAATTTAATGGCCTTGGGCACTGCTCATTCTGCACCGTTGGTACATACTGTAAAACATGGTGATAGCCTGTGCAGCATTGCAAAAAAATACAACATAAACGTTTATAAGCTGAAAAACCAAAACAATCTTAAAGTAAACAATTTGAGCATCGGTCAGCAAATCATTATAAAAAATGATTCAAAAGCTTCGACAAGTACTGAAAAGGCGCAAAGGACTACAGCAAAAAGATCAGCAAAGACAAAAAAAGAAACAAAAGTAGTGCAGGTTGTTGAGGCTGCTACAATAAACGATAATGATGAGTTCATCGAATACAGGACAAAAAAAGGCGATACAATCGATAAACTGGCTATCAAATACAATGTTGAAAAAGAAGATATTTTTGAAGCAAATAATCTGACAGGGAAACAGTTAAAGCCTGGAAAGATAATCCTAATTCCAAGGGCCGTTGAAGAGAAGGATCAGGATGAAGAATTTGTAACGTTTACAAAAAAGTCTATTAAAACATGGAAAAGCAACGAAGAAAAATACATGCTTGTTAAGGTGGCAAAGAGCTTCATCGGGGCGCCTTACAGATACGGCGGCGAAAGCGTAAGAGGCCTCGACTGCTCCGCATATGTAAAAAAGATATATGACATATTTGATGTTTCTCTTCCAAGAAGTGCAAGGGAACAGTTTCACGCAGGTGAAAAGATATCAAAAGAAGAGCTTGCAGTTGGTGATCTGGTTTTTTTCAGGACAAAAAGATATATCAAATACCCAACCCATGTAGGCATCTATATCGGTGACGGTCATTTTATCCACTCATCGTCAGGACAAAACAGGCTTGGCGTAAAAGTCGACTCCCTTTCGTCTGACTTTTATGGTAGGACATATGTAGGGGCGGTAAGGGTAAAAAAAACACCTGAGGAAAGCGCAGGATCATCAATTGGTACGTTTGAAAAGACCGTAGACAACTCCTGAATTAAAATCAATAAACCATACAGATACACCGTATAGACCTTAACGATGAAGAATGTGTACGATTGCAAACCGCAATTAGGTATATATAATTGTTTATTCCTTTCCCATAAAACTTTCTGGATATTTTTCACTTCTCGATAAAATTCATTTCTGTTTTTATTTTTACATGAACTGCTTGATAGATAAGGAAAAGAAAGGTTTAGATTTTCTTCACATCAAGGGGTTAGTCTGGATAATTATTCAAACTGACTCAGCGTTATACACTGATTATTAAAGAACCAGGCGATTAGGTTTTGGCCTCCGCATTAATAATCATCCCTGCTGTTTTGCTATTCATATTGACACAGAATAACCATATGTGTTGAAATACGTTATATGACAAAGAGAAAGGTAAAGGAAGAAATCAAGAAACCCGATATCGTATTAAGGGCGGTAGCCTTTATATTGGATTGGGCCAAAACCAATACGAAGGCATGTGTAATTGGGTTAATAGTGGTTGTTGTGATATGTTCATCCCTTTTTGGGTACAGCTTTTATGCGAAAAGGCAGAATGACAAAGTACAATTCATGTTATCACAGGCAATTCAGACTTTTGGCGAATCAACGGTATCGAGCAGCATTGAGAAGCTTAATGTCGCTGAAACGCTATTTAATTCAATCATTAACGAAAACAACAAAAAAATCAACATTATTGCACGGCTTTACCTTGCAAGGATAAATCATATAAAAGGAAAGCTGGAAGAGGCAAAAAGGCTTTACCTGGAAGTTCAGGGGCAATCCGATGACCCTGTCGTCAAATCAATCACCGAGCAGGCACTAAAGCAGTTCGATAAAAAATAACAATATGGATATTTACGAATTTGCTGAACGTAAAAGACTGTCTGTCCGCCAGATCTCTGATTTTACATCGGATGTCAACCCCATTGGGCCTTCAAATAAGGCAAAAAACGCAATAAGAAAATCCATCAAGCTTCTCGAGTTTCAACCCGACAAAAAAGCAAGGTATCTCCGGCGTTATTTATGCAGGCATGAAACCATAGGAGAAGATTGCATAGTTTTCGGGGCTGGTTTATCCTCATTGATGCACAGTATCTTCCTGGCAACAAAACCGAACGAAATACTCCTCGTTTCGCCGGTTTCAAAAAGGTATAGAGAAATTTTAGATGGTCTTGGAATCAACATACATTTATTCCATACAGAAGAAAAGGGTCGATTCCAATTTACGATAGATGTAAACGGCATCATTGATCGACTTGCGCATATTGATATGGTTATTCTTCCAAATCCTCACGATGTAACGGGTTTAATGCTGACCCCATCTGATCTTAATGCCTTGATGGATGTAATGGAAAAGGATGGTAAAATATTACTCATCGACGAGAGCTATTTGGATTTTACCACCGGTGTATCCTTCATTAAACGAGCCACAGAGGCTAAAAATACAATTCTGATAAAAACATTTTCCAGTTTTTACGCCCTTGAGGGGTTGCCAATCGGATATGCGGCAGGCTCTCGTGACCTTGTGAAGCAATTAAACGACAATACATCCTTATTCCAAATGAATACACTCGCATATGCTGCTGCACTGGCATCCTTGAAAGACAAAGGATTCAAAAAGAGAGCTCTGGAGTTTATTGAAAAAGAGAAGATATACATGATTCAAAAACTGAAAAGGATAAAGGACCTGCAAATTTTGGATACACAATGTAATCTTTTTTTGCTGAAACCCGGCAGTGATATATTGGATATGAAAGATATTTTTAACCGTTACAACATTTTTGTTGACCAATATGAGAGCCTATCTGGCGGAAGTTATCTGAGGCTACCGTTAAAAAGACATAAACAAAACGCAAAATTTGTAAAAACCCTTAATTATATTCTTAAACCTGATTAACTCAAAATGGCCACATTACAAATTTCCGTATTTTTTTCTATATGAAATATTTTGCAATCCCTGGAAGGGTAAAGATGAGAAAGATTGTCGCAATATTTTTGATGTGTTTTTTTATCGCCGGTATTTTATATGCAAGGGACACACTCAAGACAGGTTTTATTGTGCCCCTGACAGGTGATGTCAAGACATTCGGCGAGTCAGCAAAAAAATGAATTTACCATTACGCTTGAGGAATATGCAAAAAAGGGTAAATACAACATAAATATGGCTATAGCGGATGACAAAAATGACCCTATTGAATAGGGCGAATGCTGCACTATTATGAACATATCAGACGTGGTCGTTGTGATGGATTTCGGCGAAAAGATCATGGAAGGCACTCCGTTTGAAGTAAAGGAGGACGAGAAGGTTATTCAGGCATATCTTGGTGCCTGGTTTCATGCTTTTTTATTTGGGATATGATTTACGAAAAAAACGGAAGTTGTCAGGTCACATAAGTTTTTATGATTTCTAAGATACAAAAGGGTTGGAGATTTATTTGGCATTCAAACCTCCAACCCTTTTTGATTCACATTTGATTATCAAGTCCTGCCTTGTTTTTCCTTCAATGCCTTGAGGATCTTTTCAGGTGTTATTGGTAGATCCTTTATACGTACGCCTACCGCATCATATATCGCGTTTGCAATTGCCGGTGCGGTCGGGACCAGCCCAGGTTCACCTATGCCTTTAGCACCGAATGGCCCGTCTTTCTCGTCGGTTTCAACGATTACTGCCTGAACAGGTGGCACATCTTTAACCGTAGGCATCTTGTAGTCAAGAAAGTTACCATTCATTAACCGACCGTTTTTATAAATCATCTTTTCACCGAGGGCGTATCCTATGCCCTGAAGCCCACCGCCGTATATCTGGCCTTCGAGTAGCAGAGGATTTATGGGTTTTCCTACATCATGTGCGGCTATATAATTCAATATCTTGACCTGTCCAGTTTCTTTATCAACCTCAACTTCAACCCCGTGTGCACCATATGCGTATGATACCGAGAGGTTTCCCTTGAATTCCCTATCGAAGTTTTCGTTCGCAGGATCATAGAAATATTCTGCCATAAGCATCTTTCCGCCCAATGTATAGTGAATCTTGCGCAGGGCCTTGCCTAAAGGCGTACTTTTCTCTTTGTCTTTTGTAGAGTATATGATGCTGTTTTTAATATCCAGAAAAGAAGGTTCTTCTTCGAGAAGTTTTCCGGCTGCCTCCAGTATTTGCTCTCTTATCTTTTTTGCTGCACCAAGGGCAGCGTTTCCCGCCACAAATGTTGTTCTGCTCGCATGGACACCGACATCCCACGGACATATGTCAGTATCATTATTTACAACATTCACATCCTCAATAGGTATACCAAGAACCTCTGCCACAATCTGCGCTATAACCGTATCTGAACCTTGTCCTATATCGCTTGCGCCTGTAAATACATCGACCTTGCCGAAATCGTCCATCTTGATAATAGTGCCGCAACCATCAGATTTGTAAACACGGGCGCCTCCTCCAACATGAATAAGAGAAGCAATACCAACGCCCCTGTTACCCTTATGTTCTTTCTTCGTTTTCCATGCAAGCCTTTTAGCGACCTCGTCAATACATTCTTTCATACCACATGATGTAATCTTGAAGCGTTGCGGGGTGATCTCTCCAGGTTCATTAGAATTTCTAATTCTGAATTCGAGCGGGTCAATACCAGCCTTTTCAGCAAGCTGGTCAAGCGACGATTCAATTGCAAAGGTAGCCTGAGGATTGCCATAACCGCGCATCGCCTGACAGTATGTATTATTTGTGTAGACACATTTTGCAACGTACTTTATATTTGGCACCTTATAAAGCGAAGATATGGGTAGCATCATGACGGATGGTGTAGTTGCGCCCCATGAGGTATATGCGCCATTGTCAAGGATCATTTCTATTTCTCTGAACGTAAGTCTGCCTTCCTTGTCGCAACCCTGTGATATTTTAGTAATCGTGCACTGACGTGGAGATGTTGCAAAGAATTCCTCTTCGCGTGAAAAGATTATTTTCACAGGTTTTCTTGTTTTTATGGCAAGCAGTATAGCAATATACTCATAGGCATATGTATCCAGTTTACTTCCAAAGCCCCCGCCTATAACAGACTGGATAATACGTACCCTCCTGTTCTTGTAGCCAAATGCATTAAGGGCCTCAATGAAATCGTTCTGAGCAAGGGATGGAATCTGTGTATTACTATAAAGTGTAAGATTGTTGCTCGCATCCAACTGTGCGATGCAACCACTCGTTCCCATGCAGCAATGCGTTACCCATTGTGTGCTGAATGTATCCTCGACAATATGTGCGGAATCCTTCTTCGCTGTTTCAACATCACCGCAGACGAGTTTCCAAGGCATTTTGAGGATATTGGATTTTACCTCCTCATGGATCAACGTTGCACCTTCCTGCATTGCCTCAATCGGGTCGAATATGCCAGGTAACTCCTCATATTCTACCTCAATAAGGGACAGTGCCTCCTCAGCAACCTCTGTGCTTATGGCTGCAACGGCGGCAATCTCATCTCTAATCGACTTAGTCTTTCCCGATTTCAGCGGTGGATTGTCTTTCATCACGCCAATCCTGAAATTTGGAGGCATATCAGCGGCTGTGACAACTGCACGTACACCAGGAAGTGTTTCTGCCTTTGATGTATCAAGTTTCAATATGCGCGCGTGGGGATATTTACTGTATAGAATCTTTCCATGAAGCATACCCGAAACCTTTATGTCCTGTATATATAATGCATCTCCTGTTGCCTTTACAGGGGCATCAATCTTTGGTATCTTCTGTCCCACTATAGTAAAATTGTCCATCGTTACCTCCCTTTCGATACTGATTTTATAGCATCGATAATCCTAACGTAACCGGTACACCGACATAGATTGCCTTCTATGGCATCCTTAATTTCATCTTCTGTAGGATTTTCCTTTGCATCGAGCAGCGCTTTGGCAGACATAATCATGCCCGGTGTACAAAAGCCACACTGGATAGCGCCTTCGTTGACAAATGCCTTTTGAAGAGGGTGCATGGTCCCATCTTTAGATGCAACGCCCTCTATTGTTGTTACATGTCTCCCCTCAACCTCCAAGATAGGGAAAATACAAGAGTTTACAGCCTGACCATCGATTATCACTGTACAGGCACCACATTCCCCGTATCCACACCCTTCCTTTGTGCCTGTCAAGCCAAACACCTCTCTTAGCGTATATAAAAGTGTCCATACTGGGTCGACCTCTACAGTGACCTTATCGTTATTGAGCAAAAACGATATTTCATATTTCATAGCCACCCTCCTCTACCAAAGTCTTTCAGGATAGAAAGCCTCATCAGGCCTGATAACCCTGTCAATTGATTTTATGAGCGCCCTTTTTACAAGAACCTTTATCATCTCGGTTCTATACCACGCCTCGCCCCGGATACTATCTCTTGGCTGCGCTTCACCTGCTGCAATGTTCCCTATCTCTTCGAAAAGTTCAGAGGAGACTATTTTACCTTTCATGACAGACTCTGCGTTTTTAGCCCTCATTGGCCTCGGTGCCACTACACCCATGGCAATCATTACATCCTCACATTTCACGCCTTCATCCTTTAACCTTTCAAGTATATTTGAGATGCTGTCGATGGTACAAAACATATCCTTGCAGCGTGATATGTTTTCATCTGGCAAAGAAACGGTTATCCTTGTCGCAACCCCGAGAATAGGTAAATCCATCGCATTTCTTCTGGTATGCTTGATATAGGCAGACCCGGTGTTTTCACCATAAAGCGGCATTACGAACTCTTTTAAAAGCTCTTCTTTCGAAAGTATTGTCTTGCCCGGCCCAAGAAAAAACTCGTCAAGGCTTGTTGTTTTTGAACCATTCTGGCCCACTATCACTGCTTTTGCATCAAGCGCAAGAAGCGGGCATGCCGTATCAGCAGATGGTGCGGCATTACAGATGTTTCCGCCGATTGTTGCCACATTCCTGATCTGTTTTGATCCGAGACGACTGGTTGCATCGGTCAGGGCAGAGTAATACCTTTTAATGTGCCCATTTTCGTCAATGGTGTTGTGGGTTGTTCCACTGCCGATACGTAATCCGTTCTGTGTGTCTATATAGGCAAGTCCATCAATATTCCTCAATGAAACCATACATTTAGAGGAAATCTTTTTTTGCTTGATCAATACCATTACATCTGTGCCACCGGCAATGAATTTTGCATCTTCGAGACTTCCCATCAAGCTGATTGCCTCTTCTATTGTTTTTGGTTTATGATACTCATAGCTTTTCACAATAACCTCCTTTGTTTAAGCATCATGCAAAGGCAAAGCATTGAAATCCCCCACAGCTTATGCCCTTATACACCCACCTAATCTCTGTTATCAAACACCCTTTTTGTCTTACGTTCAGAACGCGGCAACGAACCGTAGTTCTCTATTTCCACATCGCAACTTATAAGTATTTGTTTCTTTATCTCCTTTTCTATTGCTTTCCTGATATATTTGTCCGAGTCATGGGAGTGTTGTAGTCCCTGTGCCCGCTCAACCTTTATCTTCATGTGGTCTTTTCCGCCCGTATCCTTCCTGTACAGGATAATCTGATATTCGCTTCCTACCTCTTTTATATTGGAAAGTATCTGGTCGATATGGCTCGGATAGATGTTGACAGCCCTGAAGATAAACATATCGTCTGAACGGCCGAGAATCCTGTCGTGTCTCGGCATGATGCTGCCACAGGGGCACTCGCCAGGCATAAGACGCGTGAGGTCTCTTGTGCGATAACGTATAAGAGGTGAAGCTTCTTTTTTAAGGGTTGTTACCACCATTTCGCCTACCTCGCCCTCAGGTACAGGCTCAAGTGTATCCGGGTTGAGTATCTCGAGTATATAATAATCAGCCCAATAGTGGATACCTGTGTGGTGTCTGCAATCAAGTCCCGTGCCAGGTCCGTACAGTTCAGTCATGCCCGGGATGTCAAAGAGTTGGTCATATCTGACCCCGGATAGTTCCGATATTCTCATTCTCATCGCATCGCTTGCCCGTTCAGATCCGAATATCATCTTTTTAAGTTCGATTTTGCCACGCAAGCCCCGCTCATCGATCAGTTCTGCCATTAACAATCCCATGGAAGCGGTGCATGTCATCACTGTTGTACCGAAATCTTCGAGGAACTGGCACTGCATGTCCGTATTGCCTGGCCCAATCGGAATAGACATGGCGCCGAAGCGTTCGCATCCATTCTGGAAACCCCAACCAGCCGTCCATACACCGTAACCAACGGCAATCTGTATTCTATCTTCTATTGTGCAATCTGCATATGAATAACAACGGGCAAACATCTCTGCCCAATCGTCAACATCCTTGGCTGTGTAGCACAGCACCTTACGTTTGCCTGTGGTGCCACTCGATGCATGGATGCGCACAATCTTTTCAAAGGGCACACTCCTCAGCGGGAAAGGATAATCCTCCTGAAGGTCTTTGCTTGTTGTAAAAGGCAGTTTTCTGATGTCTTCGAGTGCCTTGATATCGCCAGGTGTTACTCCGGCCTCTTCGAGCTTTTTTCGGTAATACGCAGAACCATTGTAGACATGATTTACCGTCCATTTCAATTCGTCAAGTTGGAGGGTTTTCAACTCCTTTTCCGTTTTAATCTTTGTATCAAATGGTCTTTTCATCCTTTATGCACCTCCTCTTATTTTTATAATATTGTTTTATCCGATTGCTAAAACCTTTCTTGTTTACTCTTTCTAAGTCTATCGGTTTCTTCCGTATCAATTTCAAGTGTTGTTGGGTCGATCACAACCCCATACTCAGATTTTGCCTCTTCAATACTCACGTATCCTTCTATGACATCGTGCAGCACCATTTGTGGTTCCCGTTCGGAGGGATTGCCATACCCACCGCCGCCTGGTGCATCTATTGTTACCACGTCGCCTGGTTTCATCTGGGTCAATCCGTAAGAATTGCCCTGAACGCCATTGACGAGAAATTGTGCCTTTGCGCCGGATTTACCGCCGAAAAGGCCTTCGGCAGGGTAAATATACCTGCCGGACTGAATCCCAAGGTTGATTGGGGGTATCGGGGCGTAGCTATCATCCGGGACTTTGAATACCTCCCTCTTGCCAAGCCCTCCCTTCATCTTTCCTACACCGCCTGAATCTGCCAAAAGTTCACGTTTTTCAACAACAAGAGGGGTGTCGCTTTCAAAAATTTCAACTGGTGTATTGGCACCGTTTGCAGGAAATATATAAACGTAGTTGCCGTCATTTTTAGCACTGGCACCCATGCCCCCTCCCCTTATGATAACAGAGTGCCAGGGTTTTCCGTCTTTTCTTCTGCCATAGAATACATTCATCGCTGCTGGTGTTCCGCCGGATGCTGCGATTACCTTTTTGGGGAGCACATCGGATAACGCCCGATATATAATCTCTGTAAGGAAATGACCAACGCCCATCCTTGCGGCAACTGCAGCAGGAAACTTACAATTAACTACACTGCCTTCGGGGGCAGAAAGCCGAATAGGCCTTGCACAACCGTCATTGTTTGGGACGTCAGGCGCAAACATGCTTTTTACAGCCATGAAAACATAGGCATAGGTAAAATTAAAAACAACATTTCCTCCCCAGTCCACCTGGTCTGATGAGCCTTCCAAATCAACAATAATATCACTTCCCCGTATCTCTACCTTCGCCTGAATGACAATATCCGTTTTCCCTTTCATCTGTTCGATTATGCCTTTTGAGAGGTAGACGCCATCGGGGATCTTCTCTATTTCTTCTCTCATACTTTTCTCTGTAATGCCGATGATTGCATCGGCCAGATCGTCGAGGTTGTCGAGGTCGCTCTCTTTCAGCATCTGACAGATCTTTTCCGTGCAAACATGATTTGCCGCGATCTGTGAACGGATATCACCGATTACCTCATCGGGGGTCCTCACGTTCCATCGTATCATGTCCATGACCGACTCATTAAGTATCCCTTTTTGGTACAACCTGACAAACGGAATAAAAAGACCCTCCTCGAAGACATCATGGTTATCAGATGCAACCCTGCCGCCGATGTCAGAGTGATGAAAAACACATGCAGTAAATGCGACAAGCTGATCTTTAAAGAATATCGGACTCATCACACATACATCGTTGAGATGACCTGCAAGCGCCCATGGGTCGTTTGTGATGAAGATATCACCTGGCTGATAGTATTCAAGTGGATACTTCTTCACGAGGTTTTTTATGCCGAGGGCCATCGCACCTGACTGCCCTGGTGTTGCAAAGCTGCCTTGAGCCAATTCCCGTCCAAAACTGTCTGTAAACATACAGGTATAATCATGGGCATCTCTCAAAAGACTTGAAAAGGCTGTCCGGGCAACGCTGGAGTCTGCCTCGTCAACTATCGAAATGAGCCTGCGCCAGAGAATTTCAAGGGTGATAGGGTCGAATGTACGGCTCATCATTGCACCTCCTTGTTAAGATCGATCCAGAGAAAACCAAAATCATCCACTGTGACGGTCGCATCTTCACCAACAACCATAGTCGACTCCTTTTCCTCGATAATGGCCGGACCTGTAAACCTATCTCCGGGGAGAAGCCCGTATCTGTCGTAAACCGTATACGGTATAAAGTCTTTTGAAATGGAAGAATATGCATTGCGCTGTCCCTTGATCGTTGCCTCTTTATATTGCTTAACCTGTAGTTTTGGCAGTTGAAGCAACTTTTCTGGAAGGCTCGCCCTGATCTTGAAATTGATAAATTCCACCTCTGATTCGGGGTAGGTTCTGCCATAGAGCCTTTTGTACGTGTCATCGAAGTTTTTGCGGATATCCACCTTGCTGAAGGTTGAGAAATTACCCGAAGGTATAGAAACGTTAATCTCCGACCCCTGCCCCACAAAACGCATATCAAGTGATCGCTCAAATCCTATTGTATCGCCGAAGGTCTCCTTTTTTAATATCCTTGTTGCATCTGTCTCCAGTTCTTTGAAAATGTCCTCTATATCTGCAAAATTTACTTCTGTGAGCGAGATCTTGTGACTTCTTAACAGGTCGAATGCCCTCGGAGCTGTAAAAAAGCCCATTGCCGAACCCACACCTGCATTGGGCGGTACCATTAATCTTGGTGCACCGAGCTTTTTTGCAAGACCGTAAGCATGAACAGGCCCAGCACCACCAAAGGCTGCTATTGTTACGATCTTTGGGTTGCCGCCCTTTTCAGCTATATGCGTTTTCGCAGCGGCTGCCATGGTTTCATTTATCAGGTCATGTATACCCCAGATGGCCTGAACAAAAGAAACACCGAGAGGGCCGACTATCTTTTCTTCAACCCCTTTACGGGCACTTTCTTTATCAAGTCTCATCGTGCCGCCGAGAAAATAGTTTTCGTCGAGATAACCTAGAAGGAGATCGGCATCAGTTACGCATGGCTCCACTCCACCACGTCCATAACAGATGGGTCCTGGATCTGCACCAGAACTTTCCGGACCTACCTGCAGGGTTCCGAACTTACTCACCTTTGCTATGCTGCCGCCTCCTGCACCTATCTCCATCAGATCTACAACGGGCACCTGTATGGTGAGTCCACTTCCCTTCATGAATCTTTGAACACGCCCAACCTCGAATGTCGGCACCACGCCGGCAACCCCTTTTTGAATAAGGCATGACTTTGCCGTTGTGCCGCCCATATCAAAGCAAAACATCTCTGGAATATTGAAATGTCTGCCGTAATACTGTCCTGCTATAACCGCTGCTGTTGGGCCTGATTCTATAATCCTTACAGGAAACTCCGCCGCTGTTTCGACAGAGGTAATTCCGCCGCTGCTCAGCATTATAAAGAGTTTGCCCTTAAAACCGATTGATTCCAGACGACCCGCCAGTTTTGAAAGGTATCTCCCTGTGAGGGGTTTGACATAGGCGTTTGTGGCTGTTGTGCTCGTTCTCTCATATTCCTTTATCTGAGGAAGTACCTTGTAAGAGATCGATGTCGATATGTCCGGCGCCTCTTTCTGAATAATATCCTCGATCATCTTTTCGTGAATTGGATTTTCAAAAGAATTTATGAGACAAACCGCAATAGACTCAACACCCATGTTCAATAGTTTGTGAACGGCCCGTCTCGTATCTTCAATATCCAGCGCCTTCAGCACACTTCCATCGCTTCTTATCCTCTCGTCCACTTCAACGCGGTATCTCCTTGATACAAGAGGCTTGGGAAACTCAGCAAAGATGTCGTATGGGGCATAGCGAATCTCTCTGCCTATCTCCAACACATCTCTGAAACCCTTTGTCGTGATAAGACCCGTCTTGGCACCCTTTCTCTCTATAATAGAATTTATAACGAGTGTTGTTCCATGGATAAGTTCGTCCAGTTTAGCAACAAAGTCAGGTGTGGTATCCTCAAGTGCCCTGATGCCTTCTTCAACCGCATCAGAGGGATCCCTCGGCGTTGTGAGGCATTTACCCGTTTTAATCTCACCTGTTTTGTCATTAAGCAAGACAAAATCAGTAAAGGTACCGCCAATATCACAACCGAGCCTGTAATCGTTGTCACTCATGTATCCCTCCATTTTTATGACTGAGGATTCAAGGGGTATAAACTCGAATCCTGAAACTAAAACAAAGATGGTTCCTGAAACTCTCCAAATATCTGCCTGAAGATTCCAGTCATTTCTCCTACTGTCGCATACGCCTTGCAGCATTCTACAAGTGCAGGCATGACATTTTTGCCCTCCCTCGTCGTTTTTTCCAGCTCTTTTAATGTGCGCGCAACCTCACTCGACGAGCGTTCTTTTTTTACCTTTTGGAGGCTCTCTATCTGTTTTTCAGCAGACTCGTAATTGTACTCATGGAGTTCGACATCCATAGGCGTACCTTCCCTGTAGATGTTGACACCCACCTTAAGAAGTTCTCCTGACTCAAGCCCCTTTTCCACTTCAAAGGCCTGATGCGCAACAAGTCTCTGTATATATCCATCGGCAACCGCCTTTACGATACCACCGTACTTAACGATCTTCTCCATCTCTTCCTCAATCTTTTGCTCCATCTCTTTTGTAAGGGTTTCGATGAAATAACTACCTGCAAGCGGATCAACTGTATCCCTCAGGCCCATTTCATCCATCAATAGCTGCAATGTTCTTAGCGAAATAAGTGCGGAATGAGGAGTAGGGATTGTATATGCCTCATCGAAACTGCAAAGCGCTGTTGTCTGGGCGCCAGAAAGTGCAGCGACAAGGGCATAGTATGCCCCTCTCATAATATTATTTTCAGGTTGTGCCTTGGTAAGCCCGTATCCGCCGCCGCCGAAAAGACCACGTAGAAAAAGATTCTGTGTCTTTTTAACGTTATATTTTTCTTGAAGGTTGCGTGCCCAGAGCTTTCTCGCTGCCCTGAACTTTGCAATCTGTTCCCACATGTTTCCGAATACGTTGAGGTTAAATGAAAATCTCCCCACAAAATCGTCTACATCATAGCCCCTTGCAAGCACATTATCTATGTAGGCATTCGCAATAAGTATCGCATAGGCGATCTCCTGGGCAGGTGTTGCACCTGACTCCCTTATATGATAACCACATACGCTTACCGGGTTCGTCCTCGGCATGGTTGTCATGGAGTATTCTATGGTGTCGCCTATCAGTTTCACCGCTGGTTCAACAGGAAAAATCCATGCGCCCCTGCCTATCATTTCTTTTAAAATATCGTTTTGAGGTGTAGCAGAAATCGCCTTTGCATCATAACCGTATTTTTCAGCGACCGCCTGATACATAGCAAGCATGATTGATGCGACTGCATTAATAGTTAGCCCAGCCCCTATTTTGTCGAGCTTTATATCTTTAAAGGCAATTTCGAAGTCATATAAGGTATCGACCGCCATTCCGACCCTGCCCACCTCACCTTCTGCCATGGGGTTGTCCGAATCATAACCCATCTGTGTAGGCAAATCGAATGCAACATTAAGCCCGGTCTGACCATGTGATATCATTAAAAGGAAACGCTTGTTTGTCTCTTCTGGCGTGCCAAAACCGGTATACTGTCTTGTAGTCCATGCCCTTGACCTGTAGCCGAGGGGATGAATGCCCCTTGTAAAAGGGTATTTTCCGGGGTCTGCAACGTCCTTTTCATAATCAAACCCGATACGTTCAAGGTCTTCAGGTGAATAGGATGGTTTTACGTGAATGCCCGATTCCAGTATAACGTCCAGTATCTGATCCCTTTCGTCCTTTATATATCGTGGAACAGCCATATCTTCCTCCTATACCCTTTTTGCGGTTTTTTTCAAGAATGCTATTGTTTCAGAAAGAGGGGTGCCCCCGGGAAAAACACCGGTGACACCGATTTCCATAAGTTTTGGGATGTCCTGTCCTGGTATGACGCCCCCGACAAATACAGCCTTATCTGTAATGCCTTTTTCAGCAAGTCTTTTAAAGAGTTTCTGTGAAATTGGGATATGCGCCCCTGACATTATGGAAAGCCCAATCACATCGACATCCTCCTGGATTGCTATGTTTACAATCTGATCCACTGTTTTGTGAAGCCCTGAATATATGACCTCCATACCGGCAGCCTTTAAAGCCTGTGCAACCACCTTGGCCCCCCTGTCGTGCCCGTCAAGACCGGGCTTTGCAACCAGAACCTTTATACGCTTTTCGTCACCCATGAAATCCCTCCCGACAAATGTTGTTCAAGGTTTTAGAAACATCTGTACATCAACCCTGAGCGTATGACATTGAACGATTTTATTCTTTAATACATGCTTTTGCTATAAGTGTTCTCAATATCTCAGAGGTTCCACCTCCATAGAGCAAAAAACGCGCATCTCTGTATAGCCTCTCTATGTGGTATTCCTCTGCTATGCCGTAAGCGCCGTATATCCTTGACACCTGATCCACCACATAGTTCGCAGTTTCAGTGGCATATAGCTTTGCTATTGCTGCTTCCTTTTTTGCAGACAGATTATTGTCTTTGAGCCACGCGGCATGATATGTAAGCAACCATGTGCTCCTGATACGCATCTCCATCTCGGCAATCTTTTCCTGTATAAGCTGAAAATCAGCAATAGATTTGCCGAATGCCTCACGTTCTTTGGCATACATAAGACCTTTCTCATAGGCGCCTCGTGATAGCCCAAGCCCCAAACCGGCAATCATAATCCTGATTTCGCTAAGAATCTCCTCAAGGTACCTGGCTCCTTGACCTTCTTCGCCAAGGAGGTTTGAGGGCGGTATAAGACAATCGTCAAAAATCAGTTCGCCTGTAACCGAACCCCTTGCCGACATCTTGTTGATCCTTTGTCCTACGCTAAAGCCCGGCATACCCTTTTCTACAAGAAAAAAGGCAAGACCGTTTATGCGTTTTGAGGGATCTGTCGTGGCAATCACAGTAACGAAATCAGCTATTTCTGCGCTTGTAATCCACATCTTTCTGCCTTTAATCACATAACCGTCATGTTTTTTTGATGCCCTCGTTTTTATAGCACCGAGGTCAGAGCCGCAATCTGGTTCCGTGAAGGCAATTGTACCGATTTTTTCCCCTCTTATTGCAGGTTTGAGTAGTCGCTCTATATGGTCTTTTGTTCCAAAGCGATGGATAAAATCCGTACCCATAAGACACTGCATTGTAACAATAGCAGCAAATGTTACAGAGACCCGTGCAAGTTCTTCTGCAAGTATCGTAAATGTGGTACAGTCAGCACCCATACCACCGATCTTTTGAGGATACCTTATCCCGTAATATCCTAATGAGCCAAGCCTCTCAAAAAGCTCGCGGGGAAACCTGTCTTCTTTGTCTATTGTCGAAGCATGAGGTTCTATGAGATCTTTTATTGCCCTTGCCGCCTGTCTTTTGAAATATATCTGTTCTTCTGTAAAATTAAAATCCATACTCACACCAATATTTTATGTTTAAAGGCTATTTCAGATGTCCTTCGTACCGCTTCGTATGGGTCGATCCTTTTTTCCTTCAACCCATCTAAAATGAGTTTGAATTCTTCTGAGCCGTTCAGCATGTTCATCGTTCTATCCCAAATCTCTTCCTTCAAAAGCGAAAGCATAAGCGTTTTAAGGTGCTCCCTTTTTTTATCGATGTAATTGTCTGCATGTTTCAAAAAATCAAAGTGTCTGGAGATGTTGTTTTTAAGGGTTTCAAAACCTTCTCCTGTTAGAGAACTCACCGCAACAACGGGTATTTTCCATCCGTTTTTTTCTGTGTTTGAAAAATGAATTGAAATATCTTGCACAACTTCTTGCGCCCCTGGTTTATCCGCCTTGTTTACAGCGATGATATCCCCAATCTCTATAAGACCTGTCTTCATGAGTTGTATCTCGTCGCCGTACCCTGATGTAACAACAGTGACAATAGTGTCGCATAATACTGAAATCTGTATTTCAGCCTGACCGGCACCTATGCTTTCCACGATTATGGTATCTTTACCAAGTCCTTCGAGTATATATGTTGCGCCTATCGCTGCCTTTGCGATCCCTCCTGGATAGCCCCTATGTGCCATAGACCTAATGAAAACCCTGCCAGTTTTGTCCGCCTCTCCCATGCGAACACGATCGCCGAGCAGTGCCCCGCCGCCTTCAGGACTTGATGGATCAACGGCGATCACCCCGATATGCCTTCCTTCATCCATAAGAATTGCTGCAAGCTTACCGGTTAGCGTGCTTTTTCCTGCGCCCGGCGAACCTGTAATGCCTATTTTTTGGGCACTCCCAACATGTGGATATATAAGTCTGATAGCCTCAAAACCCTCTGAACTTCCTTCTTCAATCAGAGAAATGAGGCGGGCAGCACTCCTTTCATCTCCCTGAAATAGTTTTTTGACCAGATCCATATTTCGTGGAATCTCTTTTAATCTTTTTCTTTATGAGATTTTTACCTCTTATGATGTGCTTTCTGATAAGTTTTTCAACCATCGAGGCACGTTTTGCCTTCATCAGGTTTATCATTTCCTTGTGGTCGCTTATCGATATCTCTGCCATGCCGCTGTAACTGAAAATGATGATCCTGTAACGATAGATATAGTCCCTTAGATCATTGATGATTGAAAGCAGTTTTGCGCTTTTGGCGGCACCGTACAATAAATCGTGGAATTCAGTATTTAATCGGACAATTTCTTCGTTATTGTTATCCCTGAGGCACTCTTCCTCCTTTTCTACCACCTTTTCTAACGCTCTGAAATCATCTTCAGTTGCCCTTGAAGTAGCGAGAAAGCCCGCATATCCCTCAAGGACGCTTCTTATACCAAATACCTCATCAATATCGTCATCTGTTATAATACTTACTGCATAGCCTCCCCTGGGAAGCTTGTGAATAAGTCCTTCCTTTTCGAGTTTTTGTATGGCCTCTCTTACAGGTGTTCTGCTTGTTCCCATTTCATTGGCAAGCTTTTCTTCGATAAGCCTTTTTTTGGGTTGGATCTTTCCTTCAAGTATTGTGCCTTTAAGGGTCTTGTAAACCTGTTCCCGTAAGAACTTTCCCTTTCTTATTGTAGGCTGTTTATCCGGGATATTCATTTTACCTCCTATTCAAATTATTCCTTTTGTTTTCCATTCGTTAAGTTTTTCCTTTCCATATCCCAACCTGTTTACGTATATCTCTTCGTTTTGCTCCCCGAATCTCGGAGGGAAGGCAAGCCTTTTGTTTAATGATTTTACATAGCTTGTCGTATAAGGTAACGGTGCGAGATATATGGTCATCCCTGTTTTTTCATCTACTGAAAAAAGGATCTCGTCTTTAACATAAGGGTCTTCGAGCACCTCTTCTATCGTGTTTACCTTGGAAATAGGTATTGTGGCTGCGGTAAACAACGCTATAATGTCGTCCGTTGTATACCCCTTTGTCACCTCTTCAATGGCAATGTTCAAATTTTCAACATCGTTTATCCTTCCGGTATTCCGGGAATATTCTGGTTTGCCAAGGGACTCAAAGCCGTTGATCTTTAGCATCCTTTCCCACTGGATATCATTTCCAACGGCTATATATACATATCCGTCCTTTGTTTTGTAAACGCTGACAGGTGCAAAAAATTCATGGGTGTTGCCTCTCCTTGTTGTCTTGTTGCTATACGATTTTGTTTGGTTTATGGGAACGGTAAGCCATGACACGGTACTCTGGAACATCGATACATCGATCCTCGAGCCTTCCTTCGTAACCGCCTTCTTGTATAGGGCCTTCATAATCAAACCATATGCATGCTCGCTTGCACCCATATCAGGAAGCGGTACCCCAAGTACATATGGAGGCCCGTTCTTATCGCCTGTTACCTCCATGAGACCGCTTCGTGCCTGCAGTATGGGGTCGTAGGCTGCTTCATTGCTTTCAGGTCCGAAGCCTGTAAGCCCGACCCAGATAATGTCGGGTTTTATAGATTTTACCATTTCATATGAAATCCCAAGTTTTGGGTAATTTCTCGGAAGTTGATTTGTAGCAAAGATATCCACATTGAGTTTTACCAACAGATTTTTAAATATTTCCTGACCATCGGGTGTGCCAAGGTCAAGCGTTATAGCATTTTTGTTGCAGTTTATGGTCAAATAATATGTGTACATCCTGTCTTCATTCAATCTGTTTTCGCCTACCCTTCTGTTTGGGTCTCCATAGACAGGATGTTCCATCCTGATGATGTTTGCTCCATCCATGGCAAGCCTGTAGGTGAGATACGGCAACACCGTTGCCTGTTCAAGAGAAAGTACAGTAATATTTTTGAAAATGTCATGATCTTCCATAATTCCCCCTTTGCATACTGTATACAATTTTGATGATTCAACTATATTATCACTCGGAAAAATTGTCAAGTTTTTTGTATACAAAAAAATGCATAAACATTCAAAGGATGCTCATGCAAAAATACATAGAAGCCTTCATTTCATGCGTCAACGCATAGATACTGCATTATCCTGTATCCTGTATACACTATGAATATATTTTCACAAGCTAAAATATATCAATAATTTACCGTAGTTGAACTTGATATAAAAAAATAGTACGTGACACAAGTCAATTTTTTATTGACATTTTTACCTATAAAGCTATCATAATATCAAATGAAAAGGGGAGCGAGGGTTATTTGTTATAGAGATCTTTACAATTATATCTTTATCCTTTATACCTCTATGGATACAATTTTAAACAAATACATGAGAAAGGGGGTGAGCCATTACATTTATTTTAAAAAAAGAGTAAGGAGGGTTTATTATGCAACCAGTACAACCAGCAGTACCACCTGTAACACTCCCTGATCCGTCAGTATTGATGGCGCCATGGTATGTATGGTGGGCGTTAATTATCGGGCTGTTCCTGATGACATTTATAGGGACATGGCTTATAACAAGGGGGTGGAAAGAATGAATCCAATAACATATATGGAATATGTAAAACCCACCACATCGATGGCTGTTTGGGGTGTGATAGGTGTTGGTCTGCTCCTCGTATTTTCTATCATGCTCGGTATTATCAGTAAGAAAAGGGTGGCAAAAGGCTCATTTGACGAATATCTCGTCGGAAAACGTGACATCGGTCCTGTCGTGACAGGCTGCGCACTTGCTGCATCGTATCTGTCAGGCTGGGCATTTGCAGGAAGTACGGGCATTGTCTATTCTGTTGGCTTTTCGGGTATGTGGTTTGCCGGTATATGGAGTTTGCTCGGACTGATTCCATGCTGTTGGCTTGCCGCAGTAAAAACTGCCTCATTTTCAAAGAAGCTTGGCGCAGCAACACTGCCGGAAACAATTGGAAGACGCTTTGAGAGCAAGATGCTCCAGACCGTTGTTGCATTATGTATGTTATATTTTCTTTTTATGTACTCTGTCGGACAGCTAAAGGCAGCAGGCGGTGTCTGGTATGCAACGACTGGTCTTCCGCCGCTATGGTGTCTGTTGCTATCTATCCTTATTGCTTGGCTCTACATGGTGCTCGGTGGTTATCTTGGCACACAGTGGTCCATGGCGTTTCAGGGGGCCTTCCTCGGTTTTGTCGGTGCCCTTCTCGGCATCTGGGCGATCATATATGCTGGAGGTTTCTATGAAATCTCTGCAAAACTATACATGGAGCCCAAAGTTGGTCCTGCCCTCATAAAACTCATGAGACCAGAGCTTCCTAAGGTCGGGCCGACCCAGCTCTTTTCGAGCCTCGTGGGTATCCTTGCCACACCTGTCATATTCTTCACTATGGCCATTGGTTTCCCGCATAATGTGAGCCGTTTCCTCGGTATGGGTACATTGACCAAAAAGGGTTACTGGACGCTCATTACGGTTGTCTTCCTGATAGCCGGTATCCCGATCATGCTCGACTGTTCAAGCAACGGTCTTGTTGCCAGGATGCTTTTTGGGCCTAACCTCCTTAAGATTAAGCCATGGGCTGCAGACCTTGCAGCACCTGAGCTTGCATATGCCGTTGGTGGTGTCCCCATGATGACACTTTATGTCATGGGTCTATTCGCAGCGGCGCTTTCAACCCTTGCAGGCATGGTCTTTATCATGAGCGCAAACGTTACGCGTGATGTTATAAAACTCTGGTGGCCACAGGTATCAGATAAGGCAATGCTCAACCTTGGGTATTTCCTCATCGCCTTATTCCTTTTCCTCCCATTCTACTGGACACTCGTTAATCCTCCACCATTGCTCTCTATCTTCATGGGTCTTGCAGCCATGGGCTTAGGCGCCATCTTCTTCTTTGTAACAGCAGTTTCCTATTACTGGAAGCGTGCGACAAAGTGGGGTGCACTTTGCTGCGTATTGTATGGTACAGTCATGAGTGCATGGGGTGGATACAAAGTCCTTCTCAAGAAAGAGATAGGTATGGGTACATTTGAGTGGTGGCTTGTGATAGGGTGCGGTTTGCTCTATTTCATAGTAAGTGCTATAACTAAACCACCATCAAAAGAACTCATCGACAAACTCTTTCCAGCAAAAAAATAGAATAAGAGACAATCCTCTAACCATATAAAGGGCTTGGATATCAAGCCCTTTATTCATTTTTATAAAGTTCCTGCTCTGTTGCTCATCGAGACTTTTTGCCTCTATTGAAAATGTCTTTTCACAGTAACAAGAAATTCTAATTTGAAACATATGGACTTTTGTCTGATATTCCTGTAAAATTAGAGATATCGGGGCGTAGCGCAGCATGGTTTAGCGCACTTGCTTGGGGTGCAAGAGGCCGCAGGTTCAAATCCCGTCGCCCCGATACTATATTCAAACCGCAAATGGCTTAATCCGGGATGGTTTTCTTTGTTAATCCTTCTAACCAATGATGATGGTATCGATTCAAGAGGTTTTACCCTGCTCAAGGAGCGTCTGTCAAAACGCCACGATGTACTGGCTATTGCGCCTGAAAAAGAAAGGACATGCGTGGGACATGCGATTACCCTACACAAACCTTTGAGGATTAAGAAGATAGATGAGGCGTTATTTTCAACAAACGGTACCCCGGCTGATTGTGTACTACTTGGGACAAAGGTTCTAATGAAAAAAATGCCTGACCTTGTCATCTCTGGCATTAACAGAGGTCCTAATATGGGCCAGGATGTAAATTATTCAGGTACTGTCGCTGCAGCTAAAGAGGGTGCATTTCTTGGAATAAACTCGATTGCAGTTTCTATCGATGCGAGACAGGATTATCTGTTTGAAGATGCAGTAGAAACCATCTCATCTGTTATTGAAAAATCAGTTGATATTGAAATGCCTTCCGGCATACTGCTGAATATCAACATCCCTAATATCAAAAGAGAAAGACTGAAGGGTTTTATGGTGACACGGCTTGGAAAAAGGATATATAATGGAACAATTACAGAGCGTATTGATCCGAGGGGCAACAAGTACTACTGGATAGGCGGAAGTGGAGATAATTTCGAACGCACAGAAGGGACTGACCTCTATGCAGTTGAGAATGGTTATGTCTCAATTACACCTCTTGGTCTTAATATGACGCATAACGAATATTTAAATGTTTTGAGAGATCATTTCAAGGCAGTGGATAGAACATGAAATACTTTATTCAAACATTTGGCTGCCAGATGAACGAGCACGATTCTGAAAAGATGGATTATCTCCTGCAGGGACAGGGTTATATACCCGTTAAAGAGGTAAGGGAGGCCGATGTAATCGTTGTAAACACCTGCTGCGTAAGGGAAAAGGCTGAGCAGAAATTTTACAGCTTTATGGGTAGGTTGAAAGCCCTGAAGGCCAGATATGGCAAGATAATAGGGGTAACGGGGTGTATTGCACAGCTTGAGAAAAACAACATCAAGGAAAGACTTCCCTTCGTAGACTTTTCACTCGGGCCGTCGAACATACACAAAATCACAGATGCTATAGATAAGGCATTGAATAATATCGATTTTATGGACTTTTCTGAAAACGGATATCACCCTGGCATAGGTTCGCATTGTATACATAAAAAGAACGGTCTGAAGGCATTTATTACCATTATGAAGGGGTGTAACAACTTTTGCAGCTATTGCATTGTGCCTTACGTAAGGGGGAGAGAAATAAGCCGGCACAGCAAAGATATCCTCAACGAGATTAAAATGATGTCCGATAACGGTGTAAAGGAAATAATACTTCTTGGTCAGAATGTGAACTCATACAACAAAGGAAACAACGATTTATCTTTTCCGGAACTACTCGAAACAATCAACGAATTCAACGGGATAGAAAGGATAAGGTTTGTAACGTCACACCCAAAGGATTTATCACCCAATCTCATTGAATGTTTTGGAAGACTTGAAAAGCTCTGCGAACAAATACATCTTCCCTTTCAGGCCGGCTCTGACAAGATTTTAAGGCTGATGAACAGGGGTTACACGGTGAAACAGTATATAGACAAGATCACACATCTAAGAATGCGTTGCAGTGACATTGCAATTACATCAGATTGTATAGTTGGTTTCCCCGGAGAAGATGACGACGCATTTAACGAAACGATGGAATTGATAACCCTTTTGGAATTTGACGGCATATTCTCTTTTGTCTATTCCCCAAGAAAATATGCTGCTGCCTCAAACCTTCCAAATGATGTAACAAAAGAGAAGGCGCTTGAGAGACTAAGACATCTTCAGACTGTTCAAAAAGCCATAACCATAAAGAAAAACAGGGCAATGGAAGGTAAAACCTTTCAAGTGCTTGTAGAAGGTGCGAGCAAAAACTCGAACGAAGAGTTGACAGGAAGAACCAGGACAAATAAGATTGTGAATTTCAAAGGAAAACATGATATGATTGGCAGTATGACCGATGTTAAAATCATTAAAGGTTATGCAAACTCACTAAAAGGTGAAGAGCCTTAATATGGAGGTGGCAAGGTATGTTTAAAGAGATGAAGGTAGCAGGCATAACGGTTGATCCTTTTACAAACACACCAATAGTGCTCCTTAAGGACCTTGAGGACAAAGACGTTTTGCCTATCTGGATTGGTCTTCTTGAGGCGTCGAGCATTGCCACTGCGCTGGAAAATATCAATACACCAAGACCCATGACCCATGACCTCGTAAAAAACTTACTGGATAAACTCGGTGTAAAGATTGTGAGGATAGAGGTGAACGATTTAAAGGACAATACCTATTATGCATTGCTCCATCTTGATGTAGATAACAGAAGGCTGGTTATCGATTCGAGGCCAAGCGATGCAATAGCCATTGCCTTGAGAACAAATGCACCAATCTTTGTAGAGGAGAGTGTAATAAAGAGATCTGCCAAGGTTGATCTCTCTACAAAAGGCGATAAGGTTGTTACTGAATCAAGCGATTGGGAGGATATACTCGAGAACCTTTCACCGGATGATTTCGGCAAATATAAGATGTGACAAAAAAATATGACACTTCTCAAAAAGCATAAACTGTAAGAGGGTTTTTTATGATTGATTTACATACACATTCGCTTATAAGCGATGGCGAACTCCTGCCGGCTGAGTTAGCCCGTAGGGCAAAGGTAAAAGGATATAAGGTGATCGGCATATCAGACCATGCAGACCACACAAGCATTGAAAATGTTATCGCATCGATTCTTAAAATCAGCTCGTTTGTAACCTATCACGAGGGCATAACAGTCTTGCCTGGTGTTGAGATAACGCATGTACCAAAACATCTCATAGCAGGAATTGTAAAATTTGCCCGGGAACTCGGTATATACTATGTTATTGTCCACGGCGAAACTATCGCAGAACCCGTTGAGAAAGGCACAAATAATGAAGCCATAAAGGCAGGGGTTGATATCCTCGCACACCCTGGGCTGATAGAAGAAGACGATGTCCTGCTTGCTAAAAAGAATGGTGTTCTCCTTGAAATAAGCGGCCGTAAAGGCCATTCTCTGGCGAACGGTCATGTGGGGATGCTTGCGCAAAAGCATGGCGCAAAGCTCATATTCGATACAGATTCACATAGTCCGTCTGACTTAACAGACATGGAGCAGGCAAGAAAAATCGTCTCTGGGGCGGGTTTAAAACCCGACATGTTTGACATTATGCAGCAAAATGCAATGGAACTTATTAAAAAGGCTATGGAAAAGAAAAGATGAAGTTGACGATAGATAAAAATATCGAAGAGATTCCTTACTATCCCAAAGCCGCTATGTATGGGGTTGGCGATGGATGGGTAAGGCTTGCATCAAATGAAAATCCGTTTCCTCCATCCCCCTTTGTACTTACAGATATAATCGATGCTTTACCCAATATAACACGTTACCCTGGTGGTGAAAACGAACTGAAAGAGGCGATTGCAAAAAAATATCATGCGACACCAAACCAGATAGTGCTTGGAAACGGCTCTGATGAACTCATAGAGATGGCGCTTAAAGCGGCGAAGACAAGCGATAGACGCACCGTTATCATATCACAGCCATCTTTTGCCTTTTATGCCATTTCATCAAAGGTCTATGGATACAATTTATGCAAGGTTCCGCTGGGCAAACAAATGGAGGTCGATCTTAAGGCTATCCTCGATGCAATCGATGACCAAACCCGTTTGATATTTCTGAACAATCCCCTGAATCCGACAGGCACGATCTTCCAAGAAAGAGATTTTATTACATTTTTGAAGGAAATACCCGATGAAATTCTTATCGTTGTTGACGAGGCATATGCAGAGTTCGTGGAAAACAAAACTTTTCCTAATTCTTGCAAGTATATCAATGAGTTTCCTGTTCTAACGCTTAGAACGTTTTCCAAGGCATATGCGCTTGCCGGTCTTAGGCTCGGATACGGCATATGTGAAGCGTCTCTTGCCTCATATCTGGAGCGGACGAGACAACCATTCAGCGCAAACACAATTGCCCTGATAGCTGCAAAGTCTGCATTAAACGATGAAGAACATTTAAAACGGGTGCTTGAGAATAACAAAAAAGGCAAAACATACCTGTACAACGCCTTTAGTGATTTGTCGATTGCATATGTCCCAACAGAGGCAAATTACATCCTGTTCCGAGTCGGGCGAGATGCTGAGGGGATTACAAGGGATCTGTTTGAAGAAAAGGTTCTCACGAGATGGATGGGCGCCTACGATCTTCCAGAATATATTAGGGTTTCAATAGGGAGGATGGAGGAAAACGAGCGGTTTATCGAGGCATTGAAAAACATTATGCAAAGAAGGAGGGCACATACTTTTACCAGATGAAGAAACATCTTATCATTACAATAGACGGTCCTAGCGGTGCAGGTAAAAGTACAGTGGCTAAGATGCTTGCAAAGTCACTCAACTATTTGTATATCGACACAGGCGCCATGTACAGAGGGGTAGCCTATGCATATAAGACAGAGGGTATAACACAAGGCACTGGTGCCACAACGTCTTTAAACGATATGGAAACATTTCTTAAAAATCTATCGATAAGGTTTGAATTTGGTGAAGAAGCGAAGGTTTTCATCAATGATGTGGATGTCAGTTACGCCATAAGGACACCGGAGATATCGATGCTTGCATCAAGTCTCTCGCAAGACAGGTCAGTCAGGACATTTCTCACAGAAAAACAAAGAGAGATAGGCGCAAGCGGCCATATTGTGATGGAGGGAAGGGACACTGGCAGTGTTGTCTTCCCTGAAGCGGATGTCAAGTTTTATCTCGATGCAAGTGAAGAAGAAAGGGCAAAAAGACGCTATATCGAGTTGTCTGAAAAGGGTATTAACGCTGATATATCAAGCGTCAAAGATGATATGTCAAAAAGAGATAGGGATGATTCGAGAAGAGATATTGCGCCACTTAGAATTCCCCATGGGGCTGTTGTTATTGATACTACAGGCATAGATGCAAAAGGCGTAACAGATAAACTCTTAAAATACATTGAAGGACTGGAACATAATGCAGGTGCTTAAGACAAAACATTTAGGTTTTTGCTTCGGCGTAAGAAGGGCAATAAATATCGTTTTGCGCGAGGCAGAACAAAGCGGTAAAAAAATCTACACTATAGGCCCTATAATACATAACCCCCAGATGGTTAAAGATTTAAAGGAAAAGGGTATTGTTCCTGTTGACAATGTATATCAGATTGACGACGGGATAGTTGTATTCAGAACACACGGAATCAAGAAGGACGAAGAGGCATACATAAAAAACAAGGGGTTACCGATCATTGACACTACCTGTCCTTTTGTCAAAAGGGTGAGGAAACGCGCAATATTCCTGAAAAAAAATGGATACAAGGTGGTGATAGTTGGAGACAAAAACCACCCTGAAGTGAAAAGTGTGTTGAGTTATTTGGACAATGATGGTATTGTATTGCAACTACCCACTTCTATTAAAGAAAAAAAGATTGGTGTGGTAAGCCAGACCACCCAGGACAAAGAGACGTTTTTCAATATTGTCAGGGGACTGATAGAAGGGGTCGAAGAACTAAGAGTTTACAATACGATTTGTCATAGTACAGAAATAAGACAGGACGAGGCAGCCATACTTGCCTCAAAGGTCGACCTAATGCTGATTGTTGGAGGGAAAAACAGTTCAAATACGGCAAAGCTTTATAATGTGGTGAAAAGGGTACAGCAAAATTCATACCACATAGAAACAGAAAAGGATATAATGCCTGGGTGGTTTTCGGGTATAAATAAAATTGGCATTACAGGGGGAGCCTCTACCCCTGACCATATTTTAGATATTGTGGAGAGGCGGGTAAAAAATCTTTAGGGGGCTTACATGCTTGATATAGGTGAAACTGGAGTTCAAAAAGAAAAAACTGAAGAAGAGATGAGAGCTCTCTACGAAACTTCCATGAAAAGCCTGCAAAACGGTAATATTTTAAAAGGAAAGATAATCAACATCAACGGTGATACGGTCATCGTTGATGTAGGTTTAAAATCTGAAGGCAAGGTATCGACGTCTGAATTCACAAGCAAAACAGGTGAATTAAAGGCACAGGTGGGCGATGAAGTCGAGGTAATGATAGTTGGCAGAGAAAGGGAGTTTGGCCTGTTACTGCTCTCAAAACAAAAAGTAGATTTCATCAGAACGTGGCAGAAGATAAATCAGTCCTTTGAGGATGGGACCTATGTTGATGGGGATATCGTCTCCGAAGTAAAAGGTGGTTTTTCAGTAGATATAGGGGTTAATGCCTTTCTGCCCATCTCCCAGGTTGACATAAAGCCAGTGAAGAACGCCTCGTCCTTTGTGGGCAGACACCTAAGGTTCAAGATCATAAAGGTAAACCAAAGAAAGGGTAATGTTATTGTCTCGAGAAGAATCTTTTTGGAAGAAGAAAAAGAGAAGAAAAAGAGTGAATTCTGGAAAAACACTAAGAAAGACCAGGTTCTTTATGGTTTTGTAAGAAACATAACCGATTATGGTGCATTCATAGATTTAGGCGGGGTAGATGGCTTTCTCTATCTTAACGAAATTACATGGGGAAGGATCACGCATCCAAAAGAATATTTGAGAGTTGGCGATGAGGTAAAGGTCAAGGTACTGGAAATCGACCCTGAGAATCAGAAGGTGTCTGTTAGCATTAAACAGTTAAAACCTGATCCGTGGCTCAAGGTAAACGAAAAGTATCCAATAGGTGAAAAGGTTAAAGGAAAGGTTGTGGGCATTATAGACTACGGGGTTTTTGTGGAACTCGAACAGGGTGTGGAGGGTCTTCTTCATATCAGTGAAATGAGTTGGGACAGAAAGATAAAGAACCCTGGAAAAATTGTAAAAAAAGGGGAATGGCTTGAACTCGTTATCCTTGGTATAGATAATGAAAAGAAAAGGATCTCTTTAGGGCTTAAACAATTGATGCCTGACCCGTGGGATGAACTTGCCCGTGAATATCCTGTTGGCTCGGTTATTAAAGGCAAGGTTAAAAACATAACGGATTTTGGGATGTTTGTAGGAATCGGAAACGGTATTGACGGTCTTGTGCACATGTCAGAGGTGTCATGGTCAAGAAGAAAAAAGTCCGTAACAGACACCTATAAAAAGGGTTCAATGGTGGACGCCCTCGTTATAAATATTGACAAAGGACAGAAGAAGTTTTCACTTAGCATAAAACAACTTAACGAAGACCCCTGGTCAGATATAACAGAACACTATCATGTAGGAGATATTGTTGAGGGCTATATAACAAGCCTGACCGATTTCGGTATATTTATTGAGATAGAAAACGGCATAGAAGGACTTATCCACATATCAGAGGTGGATGAAGCAAAAGGCAAGCACCCTTCCGAACTGTTCAATATAGACGACAAAGTAAGGGCAATGGTATTGAACATAGATGCAAGAAACAAAAGGATTGGCTTGAGCATGAAGGCGATAAGGAAGGTTGAGGAGGATAAGACAATTGAAACATATACAAGAGATGAAGGCGCCCTTTCTACTCTTGGAGATTTTTTTGAACGTTCGGCAAAAAGGAACGATGCAGAAAATACATAAAAACATGGAGGGCAAGATTGCCTATTAAAAAGGAACTGCTCGAGATATTGTGCTGTCCAAAATGTAAAGGCGATATCGTCCTCAATGAATCTGAGGATGGTCTTATATGCTATGCCTGCAAATTGATGTATCCTATTAAGGATGACATACCGATAATGCTTATCGATGAAGCTGTAAAGATTGCCCCGAAGTAGATTCAGGTGTCCATAGACTCTGTACTTATTTTCATACTAAAACTTTTTCAATTGTTAATCCGTATATTGCCGGAAAAGGCTCGATATGGTGTTGGCATTTTCTTCGGTAGAATAGCCTATTATATACTCAAAAGCAGGCGGGATGTTGCTATATCGAATATAAGGAGGGTATTTGCCAATTCAGACACCTCATGGCAAAAACGCATTGCAAAAAAATGCTTTGAGAATATGGGGGTAAATTTTGTTGAATTGCTTTTGGTGCCACACCTCTCTGAAACAGAATGCGACGATAGGTTTACGATCGAAAACAGGCATTTTGCAGATGATGCGTTAAAGACGAAAAAGGGTCTTATTGCGCTTGTGTTTCATTTTGCAAACTGGGAGATTATGGGTATCACATCGCGTTTTTTTGAAAATGATGTTATTGCGCTTGCCCGACCCTTAAAAAGACATGTATCGCTTAATAATTTTCTAAATAGCCTCAGGGTCTCGACAGGACTTAAGATCCTTCCCAACATAAACACCAGCAAAGACATTATGCGTTGCCTTAAGGAAAACAAAATCATCGCGATTCTTGCTGACCAAAGGGAAAAAAGATCAAAAGGGGTCTTGGTTGAGCTTTTTGGTCAAGATGTTCCAACCTCAAGAGGCATTGCCATGATAGGCATGAAAACGGGTGCGCCTGTAATTCCATTCCATCTTGTACGCAAAGGATTTTTGAGATACACGCTTGTTTGTGGTGAGCCAATCGAAATGGAAAGAAAAGGCAACATCGAGGAACTCATCCATAAAAATACGAGAAAAATCAACGCATTCCTCGAAAGTATCATTCTCCAATATCCTGAAGAATGGTTCTGGGTACACAGAAGGTGGGGCAGAAAAAGAAGGTGAGATGTCTCACCTATACAATAACGAATCCAAAAACCAGCCTGTTTTATCGAGTAATCCTTGATATTTCACATGTTTTTGCATAACCTGTAGCATATCATGGCCGGAAAGTCTCTCATAGCTTCTTAAAAACAGTGTCTTTTCCCGTGTGCCGATTATGCCGTTATATCCTTTTTTTGCCATCTTTTCAACATGTCTGTTAAGCCTCCAGAACATACGCTCCATGTCCCTTAGGGTTACAATGCCTACCGAAGCCTTATCAAAATCAAGAAATTTCATTTGATTATCTTTTGTTATGAGCACGTTGTTCAGGTGTAGATCCGGGTGATATACCCCGAGTCTCTCAAGGTCATACATATAACCTGCAAATCTTTTAATATTCACAATTTTCGATCTGCCCTCCACCCTGGAAAAAAAATCCAGCAGATTTGTTGCCCCTTCTTCAAACAGGGTAAGGATATAAGGAATTTTTTTGATACCGCGCCTTTCAACGATTGCACAGTAAGGCTCCACGACAGGAAACCCGGCATTTTTCAGATACAGAATAATTTTAAGTTCTCTTATTGCCCTCTCACCTGAAAAAAAATGGTCCTTTGTTAACCCCCTTAAAAGACCACCGTGTATGAATCTTCTGCATGCAATCCTCCTGTCTCCAAGGGAGAACACCTTTATACTGCCTCTCCCTTTGCCTTCAAGTATATCTGCATTCATGAGTGCATCGAGCAACTTAGCTGGTTCGATATCACCTTCAGCGCCTTCTATAGAATAAATGCTATACGCATCATACATGATTTTTTTCAGCATTTTCACATTCTATGGCGATTTATTCTCATACAGTCTTTTATATTCACGGGATTTAGCGTAAAGTTCTTCCACCTGCATCATGATATTTCGTCTTTCCTTTTCACTTGTCTCACGCACAACCTTCGCCGGAGTCCCCATAACAAGTGAATCCGGAGGGATAAATGTGCCGGCGGTCACAACACTGCCCGCCCCTACCACAGAACCGCTTGAAATGACCGCCCCTTCAAGCACAATTGCACCTATGCCCACAAGTACACATGCATGGATATGTGCGCCATGAATAACCACGTTATGGCTTATGATGGACTCTTCTTCAACAATGACAGGATATGATTTTGGCGCTTCTATAAGAACTAAGTCCAAAATTGCCGCCCTCCTGCCTACCCTTATGCCTTCGCTGTCTGCCCTCAGTACCGCCATCGGCCATATGCTTGCACCTGCACCGATGTTTACATCCCCTATAATGCGGGAAGAAACATCCACAAAGGCATCACGGTGAATGGTCGGGTTTTTGTCTTTATATCGTGTAATGAATCCTTTTGAATCCATATAACCTTTTTATAAAACCTTACCACAAATATGATCTGCTGTGATATAATTATCGAAATCCATTTGCTTTGTAAAGGCCATCCCTCAAAAAAATATGCTTTTTTTTGCAGACCTCCATATCCATTCGAAGTATTCCAGGGCAACAAGCAAGGAGATGGTTCCCGAAATGATATGGAAATGGGCACAGATAAAGGGCATAACGGTTGTTGGTACAGGCGATTTTACCCATCCGGCATGGTTGAAGGAATTAAAAGATAAGCTTAAGCCATGCGGCAACGGATTGTTCAGCTTGAAAACTGAATTTTCGGCGGATGACATACCTGACCTATGCAGGGCAGATGTGTTTTTCATGCTTTCCGCTGAAATAAGCTCCATATACACCAAATATGGCAAGACAAGAAAGATACATTCCCTGATACTCGTTCCTGATATTGATGATGCAGAAAAAATACAGAAAGCACTCTCATTTTTGGGGAATATAAGTTCTGATGGAAGACCCATACTCGGCCTTGACGCTAAAACACTTCTCGATATTGTTCTGGATATATGCCCAGATGCCCTGGTAATTCCTGCCCATGCATGGACCCCACACTTCTCGGTTTTTGGTTCATCGGGCTTTGATTCCCTTTTTGAGTGCTATGAAGACAGGGCTTGTCATATTTCTGCCATCGAAACAGGTCTTTCTTCAGATCCTTCGATGAACCGGATGATTTCTGCCCTTGACAGTATATCTTTAGTCTCGAACTCCGATGCCCATTCACCGTCCAAGATCGGCAGAGAGGCAAATATAATCAATGCGGAATTGTCATATAAAGGCATAATAAACGCCATTAAAACAAAGGATGGTTTCGTTGGAACTGTAGAGTTTTATCCTGAAGAGGGAAAATATTACCACGATGGTCACAGGGCGTGTGGTGTAAATTTCACGCCTGAGGACACAATACGGCATGGATATATCTGTCCTATCTGTGGAAAAAAACTTACTGTAGGGGTCTTACATCGTGTAAGGACGCTCGCAGATAGAAAGAGGGGGTTCAAGCCAGAGGGTGCGCCATCTGCTTTGTATCTAATACCCTTAATCGAAATTATCGGCAATGTCCTGAATGTTGGTCCAAACAGCAAGAAGGCGGAAAACATGTACTGGAGAACGATTCGAGCACTTGGCAATGAGTTAAAAATCCTCAAGGACATTCCTCTTGATGATGTCGAAAAGGCAGGCATGTCTCTAATCAGTGATGCCATATCACGTGTACGTTCCGGGCATGTTCATATCACGCCAGGTTTTGACGGTAGCTACGGTAAGATTAAAATTCCCGGTTTTGCTGTGTAGGTAAAATTATAAACCCCATCAGGTGAATTATAAAAATGCTGCCAGGTTCAGATTTGAATATATTTGGGTTAATTTATCTTGTTTAATTTTTGTAAAATAGTTATCTTTTTAAAACAGAGGCTTCTAACATGCAACGCATCCTTTTGATTGATTTTGAAAATGTCCAGAAACTCGATTTGGAACTTATAAACCTTGATGATACAGAAATCGCAATCTTTGTAGGCAAATCACAGAACAGAATACCCTTCACTGTCGTTGAAAAGACACAGGCACTCGGCGAACGTGTAAGGTGGCTCAAAATAGCAGGAGACGGCAAGAACAACCTTGATTTCCACATTGCCTTTGAACTGGGTCGTTTATGCGAAAGATTCAAAAAAGACATAGAACTCATCATACTTTCCATGGACAGTGGTTATGATGCGCTGATGAAATACATAAACGACTTCGGCATACCTATAAAAAGGATTTCCAATCTTGCAGAACTTGCTGACAGCAAAGAGGATCTACCCACCTCTAAGTTTACAGGCCTTGTGGTGTCCAATCTAAAGAAGATAGACAATCAGAAAAGACCAAGAACATCTGGCACTTTAAAAAAACACATCGAGTCGTTATTAAGAGACAAAGCAAATACAAACGAAATCGACCTGATAATCGAAGAGATGTTCATTAAAGGGTTATTAACCCAGACAGGCAACAGACTGAAATATGACTTCGATGCCCCTGAAAAATAATCGAAATCCATCTTATATGCCCAAACAGTCGGGGAAAAATATCCGATGTCGCAACCTAATCTTACAAAGGCATGGTATTAATCAGCCTAATCTTACCGTGTCATTTCCAAGAGATCCTTTAAATCTGCATTCGGTATATAGCTCCGATATATCTTTTCAAACGTACCGTCTTTTTTCATATCATCCAGGATGGATTGCCACTTCTTGACTACCTCAACCGGTGTTCCAAGCGACATTGCGATATAAAAATAGGTATTGCTCAAAATAAAGGCAGGTTCCAGGTCGTTCATGCTGAAACCGGAATTCTTCACAATCTCTGGAATCGTGATATCGGTAAAAACCGAAGCCTGAACGGTTCCATCTATAAGTTGCTTTACGTTGGTTGCGGGAAGGGGGGAGCTTATCAGATTAGTAAAGCCCTTGTTTTTTAGGTATTGTTCGGTGAACCAATTTGTAGTTGTTGCAATCGAGGCAAGCCTTCGTGCGTCTTCAAGATTGTTTACCTTTATGCCGGAACCCTTCTTTATATAAAATATTGCGCTGTTTTTGCCTACGGGCCCCACCCACTGAAACAAGTTTTCACGCTTCTGTGTTCTCTCTGCGCTAAAAAGCACAACATTGGGGGTATTTAAGGCCTTATTGTACGCTTCGTCCCAGGGCATCAATCTAATGTTGTCTTTAATACCCTGTCGGGAGATCATCTCACGTACTATATCAGTAACAAAGCCTGAAACTTTTCCGTCCTTCATGAATGTAACAGGCGGATATTCCTCTGTAAGCAATACCAAGTCCGCACCTTTCTTGACATCATTTGGGGTTGCATGTGCAATACATGTAAAAATAAGCAGCCATAGCATCAACAAACTCAAAAAAACCGTTTTTTTCATCCAATTAACTCCTTTTTATTTTATTTGTGTTTATCTTGACTGGATAATAAGGCATGGGATCTGATTCGTATGAAAAGAAGTATGTATCAAACGCACTTTGCGTGTCAACATAAAAAATCTGCAGCAGTCATATATGCTACAACACCTTTTTTAATCACCGTATTCCTCGAGATACCCCTTGATATACTCTGTTACCTTCTCGTTGGGCTGATATACACCAAAATGCCCTTCACAGAGGATATCCGCCTTAAGGGCAAGCAGTGTTTCCATTGATTTCTGCCAATGTTTCATGTTGGCGCCAAAATCGGCAAGGAAAGGGCCATGGATATCCTGGCCGAATAGGATTCTTTGCCCCCCTTTATCAAGATAGACCGAAATAGAACCAGGTGTGTGCCCGGGTGTATGGAGACAGACAATATCTTGGCCTCCTATAGTCAATGTTTCTTCTTTGCCTTTTATCTTTACATCAATCGGCATAGGGTCCAAATTTATGCCATACCAGTTTGCAGCGGTCATCCTGTTGTCTGCTTCCTCAACCGCTTCAGCATCAAGTTCGTGCATGATAATACGGGCATTAAAACGTTTTTTGAACTCATGTGCACCACCAATGTGATCGATGTGGCAGTGCGTAAGAATTATGTTGGTTATCCTTTTTGGGTTAAGCCCAAGCCCTTCGATGTTCCGTATTAGCTTGTCTACGCTTAATCCTGCACCAGTATCGATAAGAACCAACTCACCGAGATCTAAAAGATAAACAGCACAATCGCGTGAATCTGTGATCTCAGAATCGCCTATAAGATAGATATCATCGGTCACCTTCTTTTTCATGTCATCCTCCTTATCTTATAATAAAAATTGAATGTGGATATTTTGCAAGGATTTTTTTATAGTAATCATGAACATCTCATAATGATCTTTTTACAGAATGTCGTCATTAAAGGGGGTAAAAAATGGGCAAGGGTTCGTCTTTCACTGTACGAGATATGCCAAAAGCAGAAAGGCCAAGGGAAAGGCTTAATCGTTTGGGGGCAGAGGCGTTGTCTGCCCAGGAATTACTGGCTTTGATTATAGGCAGAGGCGTATCAGGCAGGTCTGTCATGACCATATCTCAAGAATTAATGACGGAATTCGGCAGCATCAGGGCAATCAGTGAGGCAACGATTGAACAACTATCGAAAATCAAGGGGGTTGGCCTTGCAAAGGCAGCTCAACTTAAGGCATGTTTTGAGCTTGGAAAAAGACAGGAACTTGCTACTGAAAGTGGTTATGAAAACTACGACATAAAAAACCCACAGGCTGTTGTGGATGCTATTCGTGCATGTATAAAGGACATGAAGAAAGAACACTTCATGCTTATGATGCTCAACACAAGAAATAAGATCATCCGTATCGAAAATATCTCGGTTGGCACCTTAAATGCAAGTCTTGTACATCCAAGGGAGGTGTTCAATAAGGCGATAGCACATGCTGCTTCCTCTGTTGTTATTGCCCATAACCATCCATCTGGGGATCCGGAACCATCGGAAGAAGACCTGAAAATTACAAAACGCCTGATTGATGCGGGCAGGATTATAGGCATTGAGGTGTTAGATCACATCATTATAGGAAAACACGGTATAAAAAGTGCAGTTACCGAACCTGGCAAAACCGAAAAACAAACATACTGCAGTTTAAAAGAAAAGGGGTTAATTTAAAGAGATGTTGCATGCATCGCGATGATATTATGTTGATCCACCTTGGTGGTCTCGGTGATATGTGTCTTTCCGAGTCAACCTTTTTTTCGGTATCAGAACACTTCAAAGAGGGTATCATTGCGCTGGGATATATGCGCTTCTTAAGACTTTTCAAGGGGTATTTCAAGGCCATCGAAAGGGTAGAATCGGCAAAATGGCTGCCGCTTTTTTCACAGAACGAATCTGGAGATACATGGAAAAGGATCATATTCATAGGAAAGGATAGAGAGGGTACCCTGCGAAAAAGATGGAGCTGTATATCAAAAGAACATATGATTTTTATTGAGATGTACCCTGAAGATTGTTTCATAGCCCCGGGGGATATGCGCTTGGGTGGATATCACGTTGAGGATTTTCAACTGACACAGTTGAAATCATATGGTATTGAGGCGAAAAAAAAGGAGATAATACCTAACATTTCCAAACGCGTTATCCTTTATCCTGAAAAGGGTTTTGAAAAGAAAAAATGGCATTATGAAAACTTCTTAAAACTATATGACTCCTTAAAAGAAAGGGGCATTGTTGTTTATATACTTAAATCAATGGGACTGGAGATTGATGTCAAGGGGGCTGTTTTCTTTGACGAACTCCATGACATTAGGGGTTTTTTTAACGACGGTGGTATTTTTGTTTCCAATGACTCAGGTATGGCGCATTTTGCGGGTATGTGTGGTCTATATACCATCACGATATTCAGTGACTTTGATCCTTATGTGTGGCACCCTCGTGGGAAAGGCACAGTTGTGAGATGTAGTGAAGATAAAGTTGATATAGCATTGATTGAGTCCAAGATAGAGGAGGCGCTGAAGGTTTAATACGGTTTTTTTGTTGCAATATGAGGTGATTTGTTGAAAAATGCAGATAGAGGGGCATTCAAAAATAGTTTATGCAGATGAAAAGACCTTTTTTAGTTAGAACCGTTTCGATACTGATAATCATCCTTGTAGGATTACTTTTGCTCGAGGGTATGGGACAGATTTTGTTTAAAATCAGACACCGCTACTGGCTCGTAGGGCATGATGATGCAGCGTATATAAAGCTATTTAGAAAACATCCCTATCTTGTCGTTGAACCAAGCCCAAACACGCGATTCCAGTCAAAAGGTGGATTATTGTTCAGCCATAATGCACTTGGAACAAGAGGCGTCGAGACAGGTATTCAAAAAAGGGGTGGAGTAAAGAGGATTCTTGCAATCGGGGGTTCCAGCACCTATTGCGTTGGTGTATCTGATAACCAGACATGGCCATACTACCTACAAGAAAAATTAGGTACAGGCTATGAAGTGATTAATATGGGTGTACCAGGCTATACAACGGTAGAGCATATTATACAGGCAGCCCTAAACATATCTGATATTTCACCAGATATATGTATCTTTTATATTGGCTGGAACGATATAAGAAACCAGCACGTGGCACATTTGAGGTCTGATTATTCTGATTTTCATGGTAAATCCCAGTATAACCATCTCATGCTTGACGCATTGAAGATCGGCAATCACTCTGTAATCATAAAAACTGTATCGAATATAGTAAAAAATATATTTGTGAGAGATCCAGAGGGTGTATATACGGTTGTCGGTGCTGCCGAAAAATTCACAACAAAGGTGGACAAAAGGGCATTGGATTTATACAGGAGAAATGCCAAACTGTTGATTACGTTGTGTAGGGCGCAGGGGATAAGGCCTGTTATGGTGCCGCAGGTTTTAAGATATGACATGCTTACTGGAGATAAAGAATATGAATGGATACCTTATGTCAAAGATAAAGATATAAAGGCGATAATGGATGTATACAATGACGCCCTAAAGGATCTATGTGCGAAAGAAAAGGCTGATTTTGTCGGTGAGGTATTAGCTGTAAATTATGATAAATCACATTTCGTTGATAATTATGGACACTTTACGCCTTCGGGTAATAACGTGTTTGCCGATGTCCTCATGCAATATATCAAAAAATATCAATATTAACTCAACATTGCTTATGCTAAATGGCTTGTTTTGGAAAATATCAAAGGCTATCGGGCTTATAGTTGAAGGCATGTCTCTATAGAAAATAGCAATTGTCTTATTTGGCACATGGTGCTAAAATGAAATCATGGCATACATTACAGATGTATATCTAAGCGAGATCCTGAATAAGGATGTTGTCGACCAGTTTGGGAAAAGGTTGGGTAATTTGTGGGACCTTCTCATAGTACCTGGGCCTAAATATCCCAGTGTCATAAAGGTGATCCTCAAAAATAAAAGAAATATGGTAGAGATTCCGGTTGAAAATCTGCAGCTTTTCAACAACTTTGTGATTACAGTCAGCCTTCCAAAAACAACACCATCCGATTATATCTACACAGACGGTGATATTTTAATCAAGAAACATATCCTTGATAAACAAATCCTTGATGTCAATGGAGCAAAGATCGTAAGGGTGAATGACCTAAAACTCGGAGAGGTAGATGGCTCCATATGTCTTATAGGCATTGATGTTGGACTAAACGGTATTCTCAGGCGGGTGGACGGTGGTCGTGCAATTCAAAAGACCTTATCGATTTTAAAAAAACCCATAAAGGAACATATAATCGATTGGGGTTTTCTTCAGACAATAGATGCCCATCTTAGAAATTTAACCTTAAATGTAGCACGCAGGCAATTAAGTGAGCTTCACCCCTCTGACCTTGCCGAAATCCTCACAGAGATAGACCCCGAAGAAAGCACACTGCTTTTGTCCTCAATAGATGAAGAATTGGCCGGTGAAGCACTACACGAGGTATCTACCGAGGTTAGGGAAAAGATTTTGAAAGAAATGGATAATGAGATGATATCGGACATTCTCGAAGAGATGCCTCCTGATGAGGCAGCCGATATACTCGGTGAAATGCCGGAAGAAAAATCTCAGGAACTTTTATCTCTCATGGAACATGAAGATGCGACCGAGGTAAAGGATCTGCTCAGCTATGAAGAGGATACTGCAGGCGGTTTGATGACGAGTGAATTTCTTGATATGCCGCCAGATATGACCATAGATGAAACATTAGCAAGCTTAAGACTGCTTGTGCCGGATGTAGAGTTTATATATTACATCTATGTGGTTGACAAAGAAGATCACCTGCTTGGGGTTCTAACGTTAAAAAAGCTCTTTACCACGCCGCTGGACGTTAAGTTGAGCGAAGTAATGATTCAGAACGTAAAACACGTATACCTCGATACAGAACGAAAGAAGATTGCAGAGGTTATATCAAAGTACGACTTTGTCGCCATACCGGTTCTTGACCAAGAAAAAAGGATAAAAGGCATCATAACAGTTGATGACGTTATAGACCTTCTTGTTCCTAATCCCACAAGAAGAAAGAAAAGAAGGGCATTTCAATAGGGTAGTCATCAAATTATGCTGTCTATTTAAAAAAATAACGTGTTTCTCATCCACCCACCAGTCGTTAAGCCAACCGAACCGCCGCCTGGCATTGCAAAACTTTCCGGCGTACTCTCGGCAAAAGGCATCGATCACAGTATTATCGATGCAAACCTCGAGGGATTTTATTATTTGTTAAAAAACATTTCAAATCGGCCCGTTTTGTCCTCCATGTCAGAAAAAGGCCATATGACACTCGATACATGGACAAAGAGGGCAATACGCAAGCTCACATCAAATCTCGAGTACATTAAAGACCCAAATGTTTACACAGAGATCGATCGTTATAAACGCATTATTTCTGATTTGAACAGGGCCATAAGCAGGTCCGTTGATACGGAAAACATACGCCTAAGTCTCGTCGATTATGCAAATAAGCAATTATCGCCATTGAAAAGCCATGACCTTTTATTTGCAGCAGCACACCCTGAAGAGAACCCGTTTTATACATATTTCAAGGAACGTATCGTGCAGGCCGTTGAAACCTACAAAGGGAAAAACAATATGCTATTTGGTTTTTCTATGAACTTTTTGAGTCAGGCACTGACAACATTTGCAATGATAGGTTTTGTAAAAAGAACATTTCCCAAATCAATTATTGTTGTTGGTGGTGGACTGATTACATCATGGATGATGAATCCTTCATGGAAAAACCCTTTCAGGGGGTTAATCGATTATGCTATTGCCGGACAAGGTGAAACACAGTTGCTCTCACTTATCGGCATAAAAGAGGAAAAAACAGTACATTATCAGCCTCGCTACAATGGTTTTCCTGTTGCGGATTATTTTTCGCCCGGCTTTATTTTACCATATAGCACCTCTGTGGGTTGTTACTGGGGACAGTGTTCCTTTTGTCCGGAGAAGGCTGAAGGTCGTATATACGAGCAGACAGATCCCGATTTGGTCTGCCACGATCTTAAAGCATTATCGCAACAATTAAAGCCGATTCTCATACACCTCGTTGATAATGCCATCAGCCCTCAAATGCTCAAAACGATTATTAAAAAACATCCTGGTGCTTTGTGGTATGGTTTTGTAAGATTTACGCCCCATCTCAAAGACAGTGAATTCTGCAAAGCACTTAAAGCATCGGGTTGTGTGATGCTGAAACTTGGTCTTGAGTCTGGGAATCAAGGTGTCATTGACTTTATGAACAAGGGACTCAGCCTCGAAACAGTATCACAGACGTTGAAAACACTGAAGGATGCGGGAATTGCAACATATGTTTATCTGCTTTTTGGCACGCCCAAGGAAACGATCAGGCAGGCGCGCCATACCCTTGATTTTACTGTTGAGCATGCCCAATATATAGATTTTTTGAATTTGGCGATATTCAACCTTCCAATAAACAGCCCCGAAACCAGCGGGCTTTTAACTGGGGAGTTCTACGAGGGCGATCTCTCGCTCTATTCTGATTTTCTGCATCCCGAAGGATGGAGTAGGCGCCATGTGAGGCAATTTCTCGTGGACGAATTCAAAAAACACCCAGCAATAAGGTCAATTCTCCTGAGACATCCACCCCTTTTTACATCCAATCACGCCCCTTTGTTTGTTATCACAAAAAGTTCAGTTGCAACACATGCATGACTAACGCTGGGTATCAGCGACGCGGATGATACCGCGTCGCCTTATATGCATTTATTGGTAGTTTCCCATCATCCAATTTCACTCATCGCGATGCCCAGTGCCTTTGCAACACCTTCACCGTAAGCAGGATCAGCCTTAAGACAGTTGCCGATATGGCGGATCTTGATCTCTTTAGGCGCATCACCCATAGCTCGCGCTGTATTGTCGAAGAGCGCCTGTTTCTGCGTATCGTTCATCAGACGGAAGAGTTTGCCAGGCTGCGTATAATAATCGTCGTCCTGGGGATAGCGGTCTGCGGCACCCTCCAGAGCAAGCGGCGGTTCACGCAGTTCGGGTTGATCCTGCCATTCGCCATAGCTGTTAGGATCATAACCTATGGTGCTGCCCTGGTTGCCATCTACTCGCATGGCGCCGTCGCGATGATAGATGTTTGACGCGCAGCGCGGCGCGTTGACCGGGATCTGGTGATGGTTGACACCGAGACGGTAACGCTGGGCATCTCCATAGGAGAAAAGTCGCCCCTGCAGCATCTTGTCCGGAGAGAAGCCTATACCGGGCACTACATTCGCAGGATTAAAAGCTGATTGTTCAACTTCAGCAAAATAATTTTCTGGATTTTTGTTGAGTTCGAGAACGCCGACCTCGATGAGCGGATAATCTTTGTGGTACCAGACTTTGGTCAGATCGAAAGGATTGTATGGCATTTTTGCCGCATCTTTCTCAGGCATCGCCTGAATGAACATCGTCCAGCGCGGAAAATCTTTGCGTTCGATTGCATCGTAGAGGTCGCGTTGGTGACTTTCGCGGTCTTTCCCTATGACTGCCTCGGCTTCAGCATCGGTCAGATTTTTTATGCCTTGCTGGGTGTGGAGGTGGAATTTGACCCAGAAGCGTTCATTTTTTGCATTGATCATGCTGAAGGTGTGGCTGCCGAACATATGCATGTGGCGGTAGCTTATTGGTATGCCACGGTCGCTCATGGTGATGGTTACCTGGTGCAAGGCTTCAGGCAACGAAGTCCAGAAGTCCCAGTTATTCTTGGCGCTGCGTAGGTTGGTACGTGGATCGCGCTTGACCGCACGGTTAAGTCCAGGAAAACGCAACGGATCACGCAGAAAAAAGACCGGCGTGTTGTTGCCCACCAGATCCCAGTTGCCTTCTTCGGTATAAAACTTGATAGCCGTGCCGCGAATATCACGCTCGGCATCAGCCGCGCCACGCTCACCGGCCACAGTCGAGAAACGCACAAATAGTTCGGTCTTTTTGCCAACCTGCGAGAAGATCTTTGCCCTGGTGTATTTGCTGATGTCGTGGGTTACCGTGAAGACACCGTAGGCACCAGAACCCTTCGCGTGCATGCGTCGCTCGGGAATCACTTCGCGGTCGAAGTGGGCCAACTTCTCAAGATACCAGACATCCTGAAGCAGTTGTGGCCCCCACGGGCCGGCAGTCAAAACGTTCTGATTGTCCGCAACGGGTGCTCCAGCGGCTGTTGTAAGTTTCTTCTTTCCATCATCCATGCCCATTCTCCTTTCTCGATTTATTTTGTGCAAACGGGTAGCGACGAGCTGTATCCGTCTAATCTGGCGGATTTTGCCAGTATTATGCATATAAATGCACATTCCAATGTAACCAAATGATTCAAAATAGTCAACAATATTTGCTAAATACGCATCTTTTTTAGCTTCTTGTCCTGTAGTTTGGTCCATTTCATTTAAAATTTCCATGTAATGCCCCCGCGTATGGTGAGATCCGTCTCAGGCTTTGTCAGACCTCCTTTGACACCGAGGCCAATATCTAAATTCTCAAGGGGAGAATAGATAAAACCACCAAGAATATAGGCAGGCGCCGTTGTAGACAATCGGTCGGGGTTAGATTCGATACCTATGTCACCAACAAGCTTCAGATCTTTTATAAACTCAAAGGTCGATGCAAGAGATGCGAACCATATGTCCTTCCGTTCGTGGTTTTTATTTTCATTCCTGATATATGCAATATTTGAGTGGAACGCCCAGGGACCTGATTCTTTTGAGCCGATCACATATAGGTAATATGTTGATCTTCCCGCACCAAGCCCCTTATTCTCGTTGCCCGTAGGCAGGGTAATGCCAGGTTTTGCGGCCAGACTGAAACCATCCTTTTCAAAGAACCTCCATTTCACCTCGATGGCGCTATCTGCAAAGCCTTTTTCGCTTTGCGTATCGTTGCCTTCATTATTTTTTACAAACTGGTATGGAAGGGCAAATACTATATCAACGGTGTTGATGACGCCATATGTGATAGCCGCCGTTACTTCGTTCTTTTTAGATTCGAGCCACCATTCATTTTCTGCAACATGCTCTTTATCGCTCGAATACTCACCAAGAACCTCGATCTGGAATCCACCCTTTCCCTGGGTACCCGTGTCATCAGTGATCAAAGGGATTGCTGCAAAACATGAATTTGAAATTGTGATGAAAAATAATGTTAAAAAAGGTGATAAAAATAGTTTCTTGACTGGACTTTTGCCGGATAAAGCCTTCATGGCGTATTGCCTCCGTTTAGATTGCTCCTCCAGTTGTCCGGTCGGAACTATTTTAATGCGTATATGGTTCCGCTTGTGCGGTTGAAGTTAATGCGTGTACCTTTTCTTTTCCCTCCTTTCTATCTGAACGATCTTTGAATTATGAATGGTTATAATAACCTCACCAAAATTTACCTGCCTAATATATCTCATGATATCGGATTCAATCGTCTCTATGATCTCTTCTTTGTTTTCCATCTATGACCTCTCAATTAGTTATATAGCTCTAAATATGTTATAAATGTCTAACATTTCAAACAAAAAAATATTACACCTTTTCCTTCATCTGTATAAAACGGTAAAAACCATCCAACCATTCAGGTGTCTTCCCTTCACGGCAGCTTTCAGCGTATTGCATAAATATTGTCAGTCGGTTAAAGGTTTCATCGCCCAAGAAGTGTTCGATCTTGCATGCATCCTCTTCAGCCTTTTGTCTGTCCAGACCCAATATTTCAGTAAAAAATCTCGTTAGAATGTTGTGACGTTCAATTACATTGTTTGCCACCGCCATGCCATCTTCTGTAAGGTCGGCATAACCGTACCGTTCGTGAACTACAAGTCCTGCATCGGCAAGAAAGTTCAAGGCTGAATTAACACTCGGGTTTTTTACATTCAGAAGATTTCCGATATCTTTTACTCTTGCCACACCGTTTTCTTTCTTAAGTACCGCAATGGCTTCCAGGTAATCCTCCATGCTTGAACTCAGCTTTATATCTTTCATGATCTTTTCATCCATATTAGAATTCCCTTAGTATGTTAGACGAGCATAACAATATTAGGATTATTTGTCAATTTATTTTTTTTGATTTTGCAAGAAAGTTTAACAATCCGCCCAACTGTGCGGTTGGCATTGTTAAGTTTTTTCAAACACATACGATATTTTTGTCGTTGGTTACCAATCCTTGATGTGCTGGGATTATATAAGGCTATTATATACAAGCAGGAAGGAGTCAGAGATTTGCGGGAAAGATAATAATAAGTCATTCGGGTGATGAGGGGACATTTTCTAAAAAGCTATGTCCTGTTTGAGAACTTATCGGGCGAGTATATTGTCGATGTTTTAATTGGACAATAAACGTAGGACACAATCTGTAAATGCCCTTGGATTTTCCATATGAATAGAATGGGCTGCATCCTCTATAAAGGCAACACCGGTTTCAGGTATAGCCTTCAGTGCACGTATGCTTTCTTCCGGGGGAAACAGCAGGTCTTCTTTACCACAGATTATCAGTGTTTTTTGCCTTATGCTGGCAAGGCTTTCTCTGCAATCGAATGTATTAGCGGCTTCCACTTGTTTTTCGAATGCAACGGCAGTTTGTGGATAAGGATACTCTAATGCAAATCGTATTGCAGCGTCCAATGATGCTTTGTTTTCAAAAAAACGCCTGGAAAAGATCCAGTAAAATATGTTTCTAAACCAAAGCTCCAGGTTCATCCCTGCCATCAGATGCAAAACCCAATCATAAAAAAGGGCTTTATTCCTTTCGGGATTAAAGGCCGAAGTCGCCGCCAGCATTAACGTGGAAACGCATTCAGGATAACGTATGGCACAGTCAAGCGCAACAAATCCACCCATTGAATGCCCGAGCAAATGCACGGAGGACAGCCCCAGATGTTTGATAAGCGTAATGCAATCGTCAGCCATGTGATGAATGCTTGTCTCAACGTCCTGAGGTTTAGTTCTGCCAACGCCCCTGTTGTCCGGCAGAATAAGAAGGTGGTGTCGGGACAAATCCTCTACTATTGGCAGCCAACTCTGGGAGTCGCTGGCAAGACCGGCTATCATCATCAGGGGTTTGCCTTTTCCATGGCACTCATAATAAAGATCAACTCCATTAACTGTTACGTTCGGCATATTCTTATAACCTCCAAATTGACTTCTCGGCTTAGTCTGGTTGTTATCACGGGTTGGAGCCTGAATATAGGCCATGAAAGTATCTTGACCAGCGACTGCACCATTTCTTTCTTCCAGTTCATATACATCACCAAGTATTCTATCTGTAGCAAGTTATAGTATATTTAAAGCATCGTTAAACAAAGACAGAAGATGTTCCACAACTACACCAGGCGCGAGGGCGTAAACACTGGATTCAATCAATCTGGAATTCTCTTTATCTGCAAATGTAATAACTATCTGGCCCTGATTCCGAACATGGCATATTGTTGCCCATATCTTACCACCGGGAACAGCGTAGGGTACCAGTATCACATCGGCTAGTCCGGCAACAAGGTCGTTCCGCTGTACTGCCTGAACGGCCGTTGTTCGACGTACATCCTGGTCAAACTGCGAGACCACCAGAAGACGATTTTCACTGATAGCACATCGAGCGTCATTGCCCAATCGCAAGCCGGACAAGCCCTTGGCTGCACAGAGAACTACAGGCTGTTTTCCACGAAGGAGTATATCCAGACACTGGCGCTCCATCGGTGAATGAAAGCTGCCAACAACCGTGATTCCGGCATCACGAATTTCCCTGACAACATCGAAGGTCTTGATGACGATACTGCCCGGACAACTGATAGAACAAAGCAGTCCCAGCAGGCGGTTGTGTATGATAGCCGTATTGCCAAGGGTGTAAAGACAGCCCGGAGCAGCCATACCTAACCGATCATTAAGGACGGCAGGGTAGCCTATCTCTCCATGTTCAATCCTGTGTATCACACCTTTATGTCTCAATGTCTATTACGATTTCCCGTCCCTGTTCAGGATGCTTATGATAATCCTCTTTACCGTTTCCATTTCATCAGGATTGCTTTCGGCAATCATCAGCGTGATTGCAGCCAGGGTATTTCCATCAATAAGGGTTGTATTATCTTGACTGTATAATATGCCGTTTATGTTAAGAAAATAGAGAAATACTGCTGCTGCAATCCGTTTGTTCCCATCGATAAAGGAATGATTTTTAACGATCAGATAGAGAAGCATGGTTGCCTTCTCCTCAATGGAGGGGTAGAGTTCCTTTCCTCCGAAAGTCTGATAAATCTGCCCGATTGAACTACTGAAGGAATCGTCCTTTTCCTTGCCGAAAAGCGGCGAATTGAACTCGTCTTTTGTCTGCCCGATAATGTGCTTGCATTCTTCGTATGTTATAAGGACTGCTTCTTTTTCCGTAAGACCTTTTGAGTCCAGTTTCCCGTTATCATAATCATCGATAATGCCCAAGCCTTTAGAAAAATCAGAGATTATGTTGACAAAGGTTTTTGCCTGATCTAGCTGTGGGGCTTGACTTGTGATGCTCCGTTCGAGCAATTGAATACCGGCCTTGAGGGTTTTCAGTTCCTTTTCGCGCTCACTCAAACGTTTTTCGTTGAGGGCATAGCCTTTCATCAAATATTCTCTCAGAACATTGTTTGCCCAGATTCGGAATTGGGTACCCCGTTTAGAGTTGACACGGTAGCCGACAGATAGAATTACATCAAGATTGTAGTGCAAGACCTGTCTTGTTACCGATCTCCGGCCTTCTATCTGAACTTGTGCAAATTTTGCACAAGTTGCGTCATGCAGCAGTTCGCCGGTCTCATAGATATTTTTGATATGTTTGAGTATAGAAGTTCGGTCTGTCTCAAACAATTCTGTCAATTGATACTGGTTTAGCCATAGAGTTTCCCGTTCCAGCTTGACCGCTAATTCTGTTCTTCCCTCCGGCGTTTGATACATTACTATTTCGCCTCTGTTATTCACTGAATTGCTCATGTATTATTCAGTCCCTTAGGATTCCTCATCACTATCCGCCCCACCCATGCGGTACTTTATGTCGTAGTTGATGATAAAATCGAGTTCCTCGTCCGTGAAACCATAGTGCTGGGCAAGGACGCGGTCGATTTCGTCAATGATGGGTTTGGATTTCTGAATCCTAAAACATTGGGTTTCAGTCTTTCCAGTTTGTTTTTGTTGTCGTATTAACATAAAACTGTTACGTTTTAAATCTTCTATGTATTTGTCTCCCAATGCAGAGAGTTTCTGATCAGTAAGCAATGTATCAGATACTGGAAACCCCTGGATATCTGAAGGATTAAGATCTCGTAAGTTCGAAGTGACCGTATACCACCACCAGAAAAGATTGCTACTCAATAAGGCAATAGTTGATTTCACATTAGCGATCTTATTGAGAGTAAATGTAGTTTCGCGAGATGAGTGTCCTGTCTTTCCATTGCATTTAAAAGCCGGAGCAAAATTGGTAAAAACCTTCCAATATAGTCCCCCCGTAGTCCGGTAATATATGAGGTTTTTTGACTTCCCAATTGATGAAGATAAAAGAGTCTTTGTTGCGAGAAGTTTAGAAAGAATAATTCGTTCAAGCGGATCACCAAGCTTAGGAACCCAAAAAGACGAACGAACCCTATTTACTTCACAGTAAGTTACTGTAGTTATGAGATTTTCTCGTGTATCGCTGTTCCATTTTTGATAGTTTGTTGAAAATATTCGGTGACTGTTATCACTAACACGACTTGCAATGAAGATGGTTAACGCCCGATTGACGGCGTCAAACAACTTGCCAGGACGCCAGGCAAAGTTCGTGTACCATGAAGATGACTGTTTTTCGATAAGCTGCTGGACTATTCTCATACGCTGAGTTGATACCAAGGCAAGAGGCACAATCATACTAATTGCCCCATTGGCACTCAAAAGTGACAAGCTCTGTTCAATACACATGGCATGTATGGCGCCTGAATCAAATGTTAGGAAAGAACGAGCTATGTAATTGACTTGACGCAGTTCCAGGTATGGTGGATTCCCTATAATCACATCGAATCCGCCCGAATGCATAATCCCGTAGAATTCCACAAACCAGTGAAAGGGCTGGTGGCTGGCTTTCCATATTTCAAATTCCTTTTGCTTTTCTGCTTTTACACCATATTCCCCGGCCAGATATCGGTCAAGTTCGGCATTGAGCTTCGATAATCGTTTTCGGAGTTCCAGCTTGTCCTCATGGGTGACAATCCCCCCATAGGTGGTCTGTTGAGCCCGGAACTGCTGGAAAGCCCGATCAACTAATTCCACGCTTTCCTCAAAACGTTGGAAGGCGTCCGACCTGTCGCCAAACATTATCATACCCTGGCCTTTATTATCCACGACAAATGCTTTTCGTGCCTGTTCCACCGTGGCATATCCGACAAGAGTGTTCCCTGAGCGGATATTGAAGTCAATGTCGGGTAGAGGCTCAATCTGAGCAACAGTCTCGACCTGTGCAACAAGCTTGAGAAAAAGACGGAGTTTACAGATTTCTACGGCCTCTTCCATAATGTCCACGCCGAAAAGATTATTGATTATGATGGACTTCAGGATAAAGTACCGCTCGTTGGGATGCTTGGCAATCTGTGCGAGTACCTTCTTGAAGTCGCTGTATTGCTCAGGATGGTGGGGCTTATCGGCAATGTCTTCGATAAACCGTTCCATCCGTTCCATGCAATCGCTGTAAAGGGTTTCCAAAATGCGCAGAGCAGCGAAGAGGAAGGCGCCGGAGCCGCAGGTAGGGTCAAGTACGGTAACTTTTTCGATGGAATGCCAGAAAGCCCGCAGCAGCTCGGGACCTTCGGCGTTGACAATGGCGTCCCGCGCAAACTGCCAGATGTCCAGGTTGAACGTAATGAGGTCGTTGATATGGTGGACTTTGCCCTCATAAAGCCTCTTTCGTATGTCAAGGCATCGCTGGCGGCGGGCGACATGCTCACGCCAAGTCTCCGTGGGTAGTGCGTATGGTTCTGAAGCGGACCGGTTCCAGCCATCGCGTTTGGATACATCCTCTATTCCGGCCTCGATGTCCGTAGGAAGCGGGAGAATATCGCCTTCTTCGTCAATCACACCATGCCGGACAGCCGGGTATATGTACCGGTCGGGATCATCACGGAGAAGTCTCCAAAGCGCACTGTCGGAATTGAAGGCCACAGCACACTTTTTCGCAGCGGCATCAAACAGAAAGGGGACAATAGTGTTCTTTGAGATATACTCAGTGATATCTTCCTTGGTATAGTAAGCGCCCATCTGTTTCTGATTGACATACTTCTCGAAGATGTAACCGACGACGTCAGGATTGATCTCGTTATCGGCACGCAGGGGGTGTTCGTCCAGGTGCCAACTGTACTGATCAAAGAAGGCGAAGAGTTTCTCAAAGGCTTTATCGGGGATGTCGAGGTTGGGATTCTGCTCTTCGAGTTGGTGAACCTCAAAGAATCCTCCGTTAAGATAAGGTACCTTGCCGAGCAACCTCTCCATTGCAGGGTCGAGTTTCCGTTCGTCAGGCGACTTGCCCAATCCCTCATGGAAGAGTCGCAGGAGAAAGTAACGGTAGAAGGACTGGAATTTATCTGTTCCCCTTTCCCTGCGAACCATCGCCAAACGGTTGCCCAGATAATCGGTGTCGCCGTCAAGAAAGCCTTTTTTCTGAATAAAATAAACGAACATCAGGCGGTTAAGCATAAGAGATGTATACCACTGGAGATCAGTATCAGCCTTGATGCCTTTGATTAGTTTAAGGAAGGAAGCGTGCTCTGCCTTAAAGCGGTCATAGAACTTCCTGGTAATTTTGTCCACATCGAAGGCGGCTCGGGCACGGCCTGCGACATCCACTACGGTAATTTTCTCTTCCTCATCAAGGCTCACTGCAATCTGGTCGAGCCTTTGTATGAGCGGGTCACCGGACTGTCGAATATCGAATCGATGGTCACGGCTGGCTAAAGGTTTTCCATGCTCTCTCCGGACCCACTGCCAGACCTGTTGCCCGGAAACCTGATCCGCATAGATAACAAAATGCTCGCGGACGGATTTGGTGACCTGGTGATCTATTTTGAGGCGTTTCTGACGGTCCGGAATTGACTGACAGACAAAGGCCACAAAACCCCGCTTCTGAGCTATGGCGAACAGGTGGATGACGTTGCCGTCTACCAGGATGTCAAGTTGCGCCTGATGGTTATCCCATCCCAAATGTTCGCGAAACAGTGTTTTGAAATCGAATGACCTGAGGCATTCACGAACTTCTGCAACATTAATCTTCACGCCTCATCTCCTTCGCCTTTGCTCTTGAGTCCCATGGAACAGATCACCTGTGGTTCGGTTGATTCCATATCTTCAGCCACTTGGCATAGACGGGCATCGGCGCGTAGCGACACCACCAGTTGTGCCAGTTCCTCATTGGAGATGCCGCTCTTGAGCTGACGGTTGAGCGTGTCAACGGCAGATTGGAGCAACGGATACTTGTAGATATCCTCAATAGCCTTTAGCAGTTCAGGCGTGGCGAAAAGGGTATCCTTCACCGATTCGGCGTAATCCTTAAGCCGCTCGTAGGTTCGGAAACGAGCGCCTGACGGGCGTCCGAGCTGGCCACCGACAGATTTTTCTGTCTCGACGATCAACTTCACACCTTCGGCAACCATCTCGTGATGGCTGTCGTGACGCGGAAGCCCCGAGGTGTCCGGTGCGCACTCGGCGGCTTTGAGTATGGCGAACTGCGATTCGGTAACACTCTTTCCTTCCTTGTTAATCCAGGCTAGAGCATCGTTGCCCTCTGCGGTTCGCAGGTAGACCAATGCCCCTTCCGGTTGGTCGATTGTCGGCTTATGCGGCCGAGTCGAGTACACCACATTGGGCATCGCCAGGATAGTCTTTTCCAATCCTGGGTTTTTGTCGACAGCGTTCTTCCAGATCTGGTATGCATAGGAGGCCATGTCAACTTCAGTATCCTCGTCACCGTCCAGGATGCCAGCCTTCTCGGTGAAAAGATCACGGATTGCCTGGGAGTTGTCCTGATCCTCGAAGAAGGTCTCGTCTGCACCTACAACTTCTGCGTTCTCCTGCAGGCGCTGTCGCACGCGCGAGCGGAGGCGGATGATCCGCTCAACTCCATCCGCAGGCAGGAAAGAGTAGCACAGAATCGAGTCTGACTTCTGTCCGATCCTGTCTACACGACCGGCACGCTGGATCAGGCGAATGATAGCCCACGGAAGGTCGTAGTTCACAATAATAGAACAATCCTGCAAGTTCTGACCTTCGCTCAGTACGTCTGTAGCCAAAACGATTCGGAGTTCCTTAGTCGCATCGATCTTAGTACGTTTCTCGTTGCTGACCGGGCTAAACCTGTGAGCGATATCCGTTGGATCATCGGTGTCACCAGTGACACCCTCCAGGGCCGTCAGGCCCTTTTTCTTCAGCTCATCGGCAAGGTAGTCAACTGTGTCGGCAAACTGTGAGAAGACCAAAACCTTCTCGCTGGGGTGCTTTTTGATGAGAAGGGTCAGCAGAGCCTGCAACTTGGAATCGCGTCTTACATCCCAGACCCCGGCGTTTTTGATGATATTCATCAGGGCATTGGCGTCTTTGCGTAGATCATTGGCCAAATCATCGCTGAAGAGTTCCGGTTTGAGCCACTTGAACCTGCGTCGGAATTGCTTCCAATATGTGTTATATACATTTACCGCCCGCTCACGAAAATCCTCTATGGTCGTAACAGGCGGGATATCATCGGTAGGATCATGTGTCGAGTCGTTATCATTGGAATCAACTGCTGGATCCCAGAGATCAGTGTCCTGATCATTAGCCCAGGTGTCAAGCAGGCCCATGTCCTGGGTGCCGATCGGTATGGGCAGACCCTGCTCTATGGCATGTAAACAAATAAAATTGCGGAGGATATGCCGCTCAACAGAAAGGATAAAGGCATGGCCGCTGCTTTCCAAGCGTTTGAACAGGTTTGTACGGCAGAACCCTTTCAGACGCGTGCCCGCACGGGACAGATCGGCCAACACTCTGGCTTCATCCGGAGTTGGCGGTTTATGTGGTGAGCGCTTCTCATAGTTACCCAATCCATATCGAGGCAGTGTCAGGTCATTCACTGCCGCGACTACATCGTCTGCAAACAAGCGTGCATACTGGTCGTCGGGGTCCTGTTCGTTGATACCGAACTTTACTGTCCTGGGCAGACGCGTTGGAAAATAGGACCGTGTGCCGTCAGAGAATTCAAGATACTTGCGATTATGCTCGCGGTCAAGCTTGGCGTAGTTGTCCTGAATGAAACTACGAGTGCGTCGTACCAGATAGAGTCGCATTAGGTCTCGCCAGTCATCGGCATACTCGCTCTTCTCGAAGGCGGAAAGGGAACGAACGGGGCACTGGTGCCGACGGATAAACTCCATCTCGCCGAGTTCCCTAAGGAGTTTCTCAGGGCGAATGCCGATATCCTTCTGTTCGTCAATGAATAACCGTAGTTGATTCGACAGGTCCAGGTAGGTCTTGTTGTAGGGTGTAGCAGAAAGGAGTATTACCCGACTATCATTGGCGGCGATATACTCTGCAATGGCTCGATAGCGGCTGCCTTCGCGGTTCCGCAGGTTGTGGCTTTCATCAATAATCACAAGCCGAAACCTCCGCAGATTGGGAAGCTCACGTTGGGCTTTTGTGATGGGAAGAACCTTGGCCCGCAATCGGTACTGTTGCCGATAGTCCTCCCACATCGACACCAGGTTCCGGGGGCAGATGATGAGTGTCTCTACGCCATGGTCATCTTCGAAAATACGCGCAAGTGCAGTGGCCATAAGCGTCTTGCCGAGACCTACCACGTCACCTATCAGGACGCCGCCGCGTTTATTCAGATGGCGTGCCGCGATCTTGACCGCAGCTTTCTGAAACTCAAAGAGCTTGTTTCCAAAGTCGCTGGGGATGCGAAACTCTGTCAACCCTGAGCGTGCTTCCTGGGAAAGATGATAGGCCATCTTGACATAAATGTGGAAAGGGGGGATCGGTTCGGGACGCGCCCAACTGTTGTTGATGATATCAACGAGTTCCTGAGAGATGTTGATGCAGAATTTGTCATTCCAACGATCCTCGAACCACTTGTCCAGCTTGTTGCAGGCATCATGGTCAAGGACATCAACGTTGAGTTCGCCCTGCTTGGAGAGTCCTGCTAAGGTAAGGTTGCTGCTGCCGAGGTAACCGATCTTAGGGTTAAGGAGATCTTGTCTGAACAGCAGGTACAGTTTAGCGTGGAGCGGATAGCGAAGGAATAGTTTGACAACCAATTTCCGGGATGAGATCTGGGCGGCAAGCCGACGGAGCCCCTCTTCGTCTGCGTTTGTTGGAATACCCACCATTAACTGGTCGCGGAAATCCTGAGCAAGCCTGCGTTTCAAGGCGGCGGCAGTAGCCTGATCTATCTGCCATCCTGACCTTGTAAGGCTCATGGCAGATCGAAGCTGATCATGTGGCATTTGCTGCATACCGACAAGAAGCCTACAGCAATGGCCATCACCGCCAGCCCAGTTCTCGATGAGTGAATCGACCTGCCGCCATCCGCGAAGGTTGAAGTAGCCTACACAGAAATCACATCTTTCCGAAAGTCCTATAGCTTGCTTAAGAGTGGTAAGGAGGTCCTTTTCTATGTTGTCAAATATCTGGGGCATAGGATATTTACCATTAAAAATAAGAAAAATAAAAAACAGTGCATTCTAATAGCAAGAAAACCATTTAGTATTAAGGCTTTTCCATATCATGCTTGTTGCTCTATTTTTCTTAAATTTTGCAATTACATGCATTTCATAGCTCATACTTTTCAACTTATAACCTTCCGTTGACACTATGTCAATGGCTTCTAAAATCATTATAAAGTTAATTTAAATAAGGGCTTGGAAAAATGCACTTTTGGAAGTTGCATGTCGGAAATTGTTCCAAATCCTTAGTTATGAGTCCACAATTTGAAATTTCAATCACCCCTTTTTTGCTATATACGAAAATTCTATCCCTTCAGAACTAAAAATACAACAAATAAACATAACCGAGTAATGAAATGATGATAAGCCCTCCGCAATGACGTTGGCCGCAAAGCATGGAGATTATAATGCTGTCATAGGGCAGGTCTTTTTCTATTCCGTTGAGAAACTCTGTGGTATTTTTAGAAGCCCATCTTCTTCGTCCCGTTTTTGGGATCATCAACAGCATTTTGCATTGAGAGAAACAGTTTTATCCTCTCCGGATTCCAGGGAGTTACTCCATCCAGAAGCATGTGTCAATATATTTACGTATAAACTCAATCTGGTTTTCAGCAAAGGATTTATTGTTGGAGGCATAGGATTCTATTCTTCGGGAATTGTCTTTACACCATAAGCAATTCCAGCAAGGCCGCCTGTGACAATTCCTGTGGTATCTGTTCTGTATCTTCTCCGAGATTAACCGCTTTCAGAACCGCCTTTTTGTATGAGTTGGAGTTGAGAAGGCGCCAGATACTTGCCTCAACCTCAAGGGTATGAATCACATATCCGCCTGATTGAATATCCTCTTCAGGGAGTTCATATATCCTGTCGCCTTCTACCTTGTCTTTTAATTTCCAGTTATTATTGTAGATACGGCCATTATCTTCAATGCGGTATCTGATAGCACTTTCTCGGGTTAATAGTAATAAAAAACCCGTTATTTCTAACGGGTTTTTGTACCTTATTGGATTGTATTGGGTTGTCAAATGGTGGAGGCGGTGGGAATCGAACCCACGTCCAAAAAAGAAGACCTCAAAGAGCCTACATGCTTAGTCAGTGTTTTTAATCTCAAACGGTGAAACACCCGCTGACAGGTTTTTCATCGTTCCAGCCTATAAATTTCACCCAGTCCTATAGGCTTCAGACTGGACTATCCTGCTTGTATCACACCATACACGGACTTGAAGCAGGCAGAAAGTCCGGATGATGTAGCCGCCTTATGCGGCTAGTGCGTACTCAAAAGAGTCTGCAGTTGTGTTTATATCCGCTTATTTGCGGGTAAGCAGTAACCCGACATGCCTCTTTGACCCTTGCTTCCCTGTCGAAGCCAGTCGCCCCCTTATTGTTTTAGTATGGAGGGTAAAACATTCAGTAAATAGTGAAACAAATGAACCTCCATACTGATCTTTCTTTATCTCAATCTCATTTCCCTTTCGTTGATACGTTTTTCATCTTTACGTTTAATGCTTTCCCTTTTATCATAAAGAGTTTTGCCTTTTGCAAGTGCAATTTCCGTTTTTGCCCTATTCCTTTTATCAAAATACATAGAAAGCGCAACCAGTGTATAGCCTCTTTCTTTAACCTTGCCAAAAAGCCTGCTTATCTCTCTTTTGTGCATCAGAAGTTTTCGCTCCCTCTTTGGTTCATGGTTGTATATATTGCCGCACGAATAAGGGCTTATATGGGCATTCACAAGAAATAGTTCACCACCTTTGATTTTAGCAAAACTGTCCTTTAGATTTGCCTTTCCTTCACGAAGGGATTTGACCTCTGTCCCGGTAAGAACAATCCCGGCCTCGAAGGTTTCTTCAATATGGTATTCATGGTATGCCTTCCTGTTTGTACAAATCGTTTTCATAAGTCTATTATAACACAGATACGATTCTTTTTAAAGTACCACAGGAAATCAGGGATATTGCGGCGGCGTCTTCAGCCCGAGTGTTTCTTCGATGCCGATAGCCACGTTCATATTCTGTATGGCTTGACCCGAGGCACCCTTGATGAGATTGTCAATAGTTGAAATAATAACGATTCTGCCGTCTTCAAAAGTCTTAAGGCCTATATCACAGAAATTTGAAAAACGCGTAAACCTTGTATCAGGATAAACCCCTTCATCCATAATTCTGACAAATGGTTCATCTTTATAAGTTTTTTTGAACAAATCCAAAATGTCTGACGTTTTATAAGGGTTTTTAAGTCTGCTGTAAGTCGTTGAGAGGATTCCTCTATTCATTGGTAACAGATGTGGTGTAAACATGACCTGCAGGTCTTGATATTTATTCACTTCTTTTTGTATTTCTGGTTCGTGTCTGTGAAGACCAACGTTATAAGCCCTGAAACCCTCAGATACCTCACAAAAGAGGCTCCCTATCTTTGTATCTCTTCCCGCCCCGCTCACACCGGATTTTGAGTCAATAAAAATGTCACCGCTCAAAAGACCTTCTTTTAAAAGCGGATAAAAGGCCAATATGGCAGAGGTTGGATAACAGCCTGGGTTTCCTATAATTTTTGCACCCCTGATCTTGTCTTTGTATAGTTCAGGGAGACCAAAAACAGCTTGCTTCGCAAGTTCGGGCGCTATATGTTTTATATAGGTTTTTTCATAAATCGATAGGTCTTCGAACCTGAAATCTGCACTTAAATCAATCAGTACAGATTTATCGTTAAAGAGCGTTTTTGCCGTTGCCATTGAGGTACCATGGGGAAGGCACAGGAAATATACATCACACTTATCACCGTGATCATCGTCTGTTGGAACGAGCGTTTCCTCGAATAGCCCCCTAAAAAGCGGAAATATATCAGATATCCTTTTTCCTTTATAGGTATTCGATGTAACAAGTGTGATCTTTACGAGCGGATGATTTATGAGTAAAGAAATAAGGGCTACCCCTGTATAGCCAGTAGCCCCTATAATACCAACATTCAACATAGAAGGATTATCTCTTTGAGAACTGGAAGCTGGCCCTTGCAGCCTTTTTGCCGTATTTCTTCCTCTCTTTTGCCCTCGGGTCCCTTGTGATTAATCCCTGCTTTTTTAGAGTCGTTCTCAGCCCTGCATTGAATTCAAGAAGTGCTTTTGCTATGCCATGAGCCAATGCCCAAGCCTGAGCCGGAATTCCACCACCATAGATGGCTGCAACTACATCGAATTTTCCTGCATTGTCAGTCAGCAACAACGGTTTATTAACCATTATTTTTAACTCTTCAACAGGAAAATAGTCATTGAGAGCCCTGCCGTTGATCAGAAAGTTTCCTTCACCTTGTTTTATCCACACCCTTGCTACTGCAGTCTTTCTTTTACCGGTAGCGTAGTACCTCTTTTCAGGCACCTTGTACCTCCTTTATATCTAATTCCTTTGGCATTTGAGCTTTATGGGGATGGTTGCTCCCCTTATAAACCTTTAATTTTTTAAGCAATTGTCTCCCAAGTATATTCTTAGGAAGCATACCTTTTACCGCAATTGTTATAACGTCTTCCGGTTTTTTTTGAAGCATGGTTTTTGCGTTAACCACCTTCAGACCGCCTGGGTAACCACTGTGTCTTTCGTAAGACTTATCATTTAATTTGTTACCGGTAAGTTTAACCTTTTCTGCGTTAACAACGATGATGAAATCACCTGTATCGGCATGTGGCGTATATGTTGGTTTGGTTTTGCCCCTAAGTATCGCGGCTACCTGCGCTGCCAGCCTTCCAAGAACAACCCCTTCGGCATTTACCAGGTACCAATTTTTGGTTATTTCGCCTTCTTTAGGAAAATATGTTTTCATAAAAGCTTCACCCTGTCAAAAATTTGCTTAAATTAATACATTTTACGTGTCTAAGTCAAGCAAAACTTTCCTTTATTTCTACTTGAGCCCATAGAGTGGTGTTTTTTGAATGGATTAAAAAACCTCAAGGAAAATTTTATGTTATGATTTCGCTAAAACAAAATGCATGGCGTTAATCCCGTTAGTCTTAAATGACCGCATCTTGTGGTATCAACTTTAATCATTGATAACAAAGGGGTTTTATGTTAAAAAGATATGTTGTGAAAAATCCGAACACGAACCCCTTGAACAGGAACCTTTTTATCTGGCTATTCATAGTACTTTTCGGTCTTTTTATATTTAACATATACTACAAGCCAAAAAAGGCTTATGATATGGTCATTTTTAGCGATTTTATCGAGGCAGTTCAGTCTAACAACATCATCTCTGTAACGATTCAAGGCAAAAACATTATCGGAACATATAAAAACGGTAAAGAGTTTAAAAGTTATGCCGCTGATGACCCTGAACTTGTGAAAATGCTAAGAGAGCATGGCATAAGGATTAATGCAAAGCCGGAAGAGGATTCTGGAATGTGGCAGAATATTTTTATTTCATGGTTTCCTATGCTCCTTTTGATTGCAGTATGGATATTTTTCATGAGACAGATGCAGTCAGGTGGTGGAAAGGCTATGGCATTTGGTAAAAGCAAGGCAAGGTTGTTCACGAATAAGGATAACAAGGTTACATTTCAAGATGTTGCAGGTGTCGAGGAGGCCAAAGAGGAACTGGAAGAGGTTATAGAGTTCCTTGTTGATCCGAAAAAGTTTACAAAACTCGGTGGTAGAATTCCCAAAGGGGTGCTTCTTGTAGGGCCACCTGGGACAGGAAAAACCTTACTTGCAAGGGCAATAGCCGGGGAAGCGAATGTGCCATTTTTTAGTATAAGCGGTTCAGATTTTGTCGAGATGTTTGTAGGCGTTGGCGCATCTCGCGTCAGGGATCTGTTCAACCAGGGCAAAAAGAGTGCCCCATGTATAATATTTATCGACGAGATAGATGCCGTTGGTAGACATAGGGGTGCCGGTTTGGGTGGAGGGCATGACGAGCGTGAACAGACCTTAAATCAGCTTCTTGTTGAGATGGATGGCTTTGAGTCCAATGAAGGTGTTATTGTGATGTCAGCAACGAACAGACCCGACGTGCTTGATCCGGCTTTGTTGAGGCCTGGCAGATTTGACAGGCAGATAGTTGTTTCTACACCCGATGTAAAAGGTCGTGAATTGATTTTAGGGATTCATACACGTAAGACAGTTCTTGCTAAAAATGTAGATCTTTCGATTATAGCAAGGGGCACGCCTGGTTTCTCAGGCGCAGACCTGGCGAATCTTGTTAACGAGGCTGCCCTTATGGCAGCGAGACGTGGAAAAAAAGAGATCGAAATGGATGACTTCGAGCATGCCAAGGACAAGGTTCTAATGGGCGTTGAACGCCGCAGTATGATAATACCCGTGCAGGAGAGAAAAAATGCAGCTTACCATGAGGCGGGCCATACACTTGTTGCCAAGATGTTACCAAATGCAGACCCCATACACAAGGTCACAATAATCCCGCGTGGGAGGGCGCTCGGTATAACACAGCAGCTCCCCATTGACGAAAGACACACCTACTCAAAGGAATATCTACTCGATAACATTACCATTCTACTTGGTGGAAGGGTGGCAGAGGAACTCGTGTTGAACCACATGACCACAGGGGCCGGGAATGATATTGAAAGGGCTACGGCAATTGTCAGAAAGATGGTATGCGAATGGGGTATGAGTGAAAAACTGGGACCACTGAACTATGGAAAAAATGAGGAACATATTTTTCTTGGAAGAGAAATTGGAAGAAATAGAGATTTCAGTGAAGATACCGCACAAGAGATTGATCAAGAATTAAGAAAAATTATCACAGATTGTTATAATAGGGCTAAGGGTATTATTGTTAATAACATGGATACATTGCATGCTCTGGCAAATGCGCTTCTCGAGAAAGAGTCCCTCGATGGCCTTGAAATCGACAAAATAATAGGGGAAATCAATAATGAAGCGGGTGATAGCGCGCTGCAATAGACCGCTTATCATGGGTATCCTGAATGTCACGCCCGATTCCTTTTTTGACGGCGGGAAACACAATACAATTGAAGAAGCCGTAAAACATGCACTTTTAATGGTCGATGATGGTGCAAACATTATAGATGTAGGTGGTGAATCAACAAGACCATTCTCTGAGCCTGTTTCGGTAGAAGTGGAGTTGGAAAGGGTTATACCCGTCATAGAGGGCATACGTAGCAAATCCTATATACCGATTTCGATCGATACAAGTAAGGCAAAAGTCGCCAAAGAGGCCTGCAAGGTTGGGGCAGATATAGTAAACGACATTAGCGGTTTCACTTTTGATGAGTATATGGTTGATACTGTTAGTAAAGCCGGAGTACAGGCAGTTATCATGCATACAAAAGGAACACCGAAAAACATGCAGAACAACCCCTTTTATGAAAATGTAATCTCTGAAATAACAGAATTTTTCAAGGAGCGTATCGCTTTTGCCGATAGGCATGGGATAGAAAAGGACCGCATTATTCTTGATCCTGGTATCGGTTTTGGGAAAAGGGTCTCAGATAATCTCGAAATAATAAAACATCTGAAGACATTCAAGGAATTTGATATGCCCATTATGATTGGTACTTCGATGAAATCTTTTATTGGGCATGTGACCAATGCACCTCTGGAAGAAAGAAAAGAAGAGACGCTTGCAAGCATTGCCATATCTGTATGGAATGGTGCAGATATTGTCAGGGTTCACGATGTAAAGAGTGCAAAAAAAACCATACAGATCGTTGATGCAATAATGAAGGCTGAATCCTGGAAACAGCAAATATCGGATAATTAAATGACGCCGAGCGCTTTATGCATTGTTTTTGATGTCTGAAAATATACCTGTGACACACGGAATATAAATGCCATGCATCCGATATTCTGTGTTCAATAATTGAAAGCGGGAAATATGATCCATTTACTAAGATGGCAAGATGTAATAGATGTTTTGCTTGTTGCCTTTATTATATACAGGACATTTTTGTTAATAAAAGGAACCAGAGCGGTCCAGATTATCATCGGTTTCATCATAGTATTTTTTATATTTTATTTTTCTAAAAAATTTGAACTGTTTACCATTGGATGGATTCTTAACAATTTTGTTGGTTCCATCGTCCTTATAATAGTAGTTATATTCCAGAGCGATATAAGAAGGATTCTCCTTGCCATAGGCAGAAGCCCGTTTTTTAAGCAGATGAGCTATGTCAAGGAAACATTGTTCTACGATGAACTCTGTAATGCCTGTGTTGCAATGGGACAAAAAAAGAATGGTGCGCTGATAGTCATAGAGAGGAAAATAGGCCTTGAAGAGTTTATGGAGGTAGGCATAATGCTTGATGCTGAGGTAAATGCAGAGTTAATAATCAGCATCTTTCAGTCCAAGTCTCCCTTGCATGATGGTGCGATGATAATAAGAGAAGGCAGAATAAGGGCATCGGGCTGCATCCTTCCATTAGCACTTAAGGGTGATATCGACAAACGTTTTGGTACAAGACACAGAGCGGCTATAGGTATTACAGAGGTTACAGATGCGCTCGTATTTGTGGTTTCGGAAGAGAGCGGCAAGTTATCTTATGCCTATGGCGGAGACATAGTTACAAACGTGAGTGGAGATGATTTGAAGAGGGTTTTAAAGGAACGGTTGGGATGAGAAAAAAGACAGGGATTTTTGCAGTAGATATGCTGAGGATGAAAGGAAAATAAGAAGGCTTGTCAAGTTTGCTAAAAAGATATGTATTCAAGGATTTCAAGCTAAAGATACTTTCACTTGTTCTTGCAGCTATGCTCTGGTTTGCTGTTTCACATATTGGCGAAACAAGGATGAGTTTTTCTGTAAAGATAGATTTTGATAAACTTGGAAAAGAATTTATCATTAAAAGGGTTGATAATGATGAGGTCATCATTACGGTCTATGGGCCTGTATCGATATTGAAGGGCATCCGTACCCGTGATATAAAGCTTAGATTAAATCTGGGCGATGCGAAAGAGGGGCTTCATGTCTTCACGCTGCGAGGAAACGATGTCCAGATGCCAAAAGGCTTAAGACTTGACACCTTAAAGCCAGACTTTGTAACCGTTGAACTCGACAGGGTGATTGAAAAAAGACTCAAAACCATTGTTAGATTAGACGACAAATGGAAAGATATCTATAAGATAAAGGTATGGTTTCCTCAGTATGTTTATGCAGAAGGGACAAAAAATTCACTGGAAAAAATCGACACAATAGAGACGTTTCCGATTGAAGGTAATTTCTTTTCGGATGAGGAGACTGTTGAAATTCCTCTGGATATAAAGGATATGCATATAAAAAGGTTAAAACCGGACATTATTAAGGTTGTATTAAGGAGGTATTGATGAAAAAACTCATGGTTAATATCGATCATGTTGCAACATTGAGACAGGCAAGAGGAACACATTATCCAGAACCTGTTTATGCTGCCAGCATTGCAGAGACAGCAGGGGCATCAGGAATTATAGTTCATTTACGTGAGGACAGACGTCACATAAATGACAGGGATGTAAAGATATTAAGAGAAGTTGTGAAGACAAAGCTAAACCTCGAAATGGCAGCCACAGATGAGATGGTAGCTATCGCAAGAGATATTAAACCCGATATGATCACCCTTGTTCCGGAAAAGAGAGAGGAGTTGACTACAGAAGGCGGTCTCGATGTAGTCGGACTTACTAAAAAAATACAGATGGCTGTCGAATCTGTAAAAAATAAAGGTATCAAGGTAAGTCTTTTTGTTGACCCAGTAGAGAAACAGATTATTGCGTCAAAAGAAATCGGCGCAGATATGGTTGAAATTCATACAGGTGCCTACAGCGACGCCTTAAATGAAAAAATACAGGATAAGGAACTAAAAAAGGTAATAGATGCAGCAAGAAAGGGAAAGGAACTAGGGCTTGGGGTAAATGCAGGCCATGGTTTGCACTATCATAATGTGAGAAAAATTGTGGCGATACCGGAAATCGATGAATTGAGTATAGGTCACAGTATAATAGCAAGGGCTGTGTTCACAGGATTTGAACAGGCGGTGAGAGATATGCTAAGACTAATCAAAGAAAATTAGGTAGCTACAGACATATACAGCAAGTTTTTATCTGTGGAATATTATAAAAATGCTGGGGGTCAGCGCAAACAGAAAAAGGCCTTCCGAAGTAGGGTGTCGGAACTTTTTCTATAACCCCTCAAGCAATAAAATATACAAACACTGGACATGCAAGCCAACCCATGTGTCACTTCATGGGATTTGATGAAAATATCATCACAACATGGTCAACAACCATGGGCGCGTATGCAAGAATCTTTCAAGAAAAAGGGTTTAAATTCTGTTTCCTATAAATTTTTTGTACACCCGAAAACTGCATTTGAAATGAATGTACCCGTAGTGTGAGCCATGACAAGGTGTCCCATCATTCTCCCACAAAATGGAGAACTCTACTCACTCTACTTATTATATGTTTTCAATCCTAAATCCTAAATCCTAAATGATTTTTCCCGCTACAGTACAACCAAGGCTATTTGCAAGCGAAGGTTCGAACATCAAGTAACCGCATTTTTATAAACATTGTAAAGCAATTTTGCTTCATCTTCAGGTTTGGGCCATTCTTTCGACCTTTTTAAACCATTTTCTGCTAGTGATTTCCTTGTTTGTTCATTATCGATGAGTTTTATTGCCTGATTGATGAAATCTGCCCGGTTTTCAAGTTTAAAAAGATATCCACAAGGATGCTCCCCTGGGTAACCTAAGACCGCGATGCGATTGCTCTGAATGTCTGATGCAAGAATTGGCCTACCCGCTGCCATAGCTTCAAGAAGTACATTAGAAAAACCTTCTGATGACGACGTATTAAGCACAACATCTGCGCCACTGTATGCAAAACGCATTGCTTCTGCTGGTATTGCTCGAATCCAACAGGCAAAATCCTTGCAATGCTCCAACGCCTCAAAGAATCGTTCACCGTACTCAGCATCAAGTACGGGGCCTGCAAAAACTACTTTCAAGCACTGCCTTATCTCATGGACTTCAGCGAGGGCATTTAAACACTCAAGATTTCTTTTTACAGGACGAATACCTGCGGGCAGAAAAAAAAGAACATCGCAGGGATTGCATCCACATACGCCCCTTAGGTCAAATGCAGAGTTGCCGAACCAGATAAGTGATTTTGGGATATAATGCGTTTGAACAAAACAGCCGTTTAACAATCCCTGCAACTTAAGTACAATGTCGTCACTCTGTGTGATTGTTCCCCGTGCAGCTCTCAATACAGAAATAATTATATCCTTTTTTTTATTTAACCCAATATCGTTGTTTATATCCGTGCCTGCGCAAGATATTACAAACGGGACATCGTGGAGTGGATGGCTGTTATTGTTGTCAACGAGCAACCTCCCGGTTTTAAATGCGTGGTGTCCATGAATAACATCTGGTTTAAAATCTTTAATCTCCTCATGTAGGCTTTGAGTATTTTGGTTTTGTGACTCTATGACCTTTACGTCAAGCCCAAGCCTTATGAGTGAACGACGCCATCGCTCCGCAGTAATTGCATTACCGGTTAAGGATGGAAGTGCTGTGGGTGTCAAGATCAGTATACGCATGGTTCATCCCTCAATCTTATAAGCAACATTTGGTATAACATACCTTTTTGATCATTATAATATTACAAAATCATGCCTCGGGAAATGGAGTAAGTATTATATTGTATTTTTCGATCATTTCACGAAACCCAGGATGAAGCAATGTCTTGAGTTCCTTTTCTCTGTCAGGGGTAGAAAACCGTGTAAAATAACCATGTACACCTTCTTTAACGGCATTTCCAGGATGTGTCATAAATTCAGTGAGCCCATCAGGCAATTTCTTAAAAAGTTCTTCCAAAATCGGCAACGAAAGTCTCCCCTTAAGGTACAGACCTCTAAAATGTTCAGTTGTGTCTATACCTGTTGCGTTAATCAGGGGGCGCGCCTTTGAACCAAACCCGTTGAACAAACCGGCTTCTGATATGATTTCACTGTTGACTGAAAGGCCGTCATAAGAAGGCGTTTTTTCGTCCGGAATTCTTATCCATGGTATATTATACCTTTTGGCAACACTAATCGTTGCATTGATAACTGCTGGAAATATGTGTATATGGTGGTGTCCGTCTATGTGGCTTACTTTGATTCCAGCGTTTATAAGCATTTTCATCTGTGCATCAATTTCCGTGATGATATCTTTTTCAAATGCCTGACCATTATTTCTCGAAAAGAGTTCTATTGCAAAAGACTTTCCAAGAAATAATCCGTCTGAACCTGTAATAATTCTAAGGCCTGACGATATTGGTCTGCCTTCTGAGAGATTTATATGTATGCCATAAGATACGTCGTTTTTGCTGGAAAGCCTGATATGTTTAATCGCATCATCAAATGCAGGTCCATTGGCCAAGATGCTCACACTCGTTACAATACCGTTTACCGCGGCCTCAAATATGCCTGCATTCCTTGCTTCATCCGCACCAACGTCATCGGCATTGATAATGAGTCTTTTCATTTTGGCTCTGATGCCCTTATGAAAAGATTACGAAACACATAACCACCATCAGGGGTCTCAGCGAATTCGGATCGTCCTGATGCACGCAGTTCAAGAAGGTATTCCATCAATCCATCCTTTTTCGAGTTATATTCTGAAGCAGAGAACAACCTATCAGTCTCGTGCATTATTTTTACCACTCCAAAATGTTCCCTCAGCCTTTCTATGACAGCCGAAGGGTTGGCGATAGAAATAACAAGCAACCACAGTCTGCCTTTAGAAGGTTCAAGATAGCCTCTTGCGCCATCTATGATTTTAAATATATGAAGTGTGCCATCTATGCCGCCGTATCGAGGGCTAAACGGTTCAGGTGAAGGTGTCTGAGGGGGAGTGGCTATAATGACGTCAAACCGTTTGTCCTGAACCGATTTATTACCATTTTTTAATGCCTCGTACCAGGAGCCTGCATAAACATCTATTTTGTTGCACACATCATTTTTTTGTGCGTTAACCAGCACTGTTTCAAGCGAAAGAGGGTCCATATCTACGGCAAAGACACTGCCTGCACCGAGTTTTGCCGCTGATATTGAAAGTATACCTGAGCCACATCCAAGGTCAAGGACGCTTTCGTCTTTTTTAACATCAAGGAGTTTTGCAAGCTCGATACTTGATGGAAAAGGCGGATGGACATTCTCGGGGATTACAAGCTCGATATCTTGTATTTTTGTATGTTTAGACGTCAGTCTTTCAAATACCGTTGTGCCACTGAAAGACGAGTCTGAATCGTATGTTGGATAATAAACCTTTCTCCTAACCGGCAATGACCATACGTTGTTCTTTTTTCTTTTCCTTCTGTTATCTTTGTGTTGTCCCTCTTCGTATCTTCTTATAGCCGAGGAGATTATCATGTTTAAAAGCTCGGGATAAGTTAGGTCTGACCATTTAGCTGATATGGAAAACGCCTCAAAGGGTTCGAGACTTGGTGTCACATTTGTTTCGAGAAAGAAAAATGTCCCTGAAGGCGACATCCTTATGTCGAAGCGAGCGTAATCGCAAAGGCCAAGGGTATTGAATGCAAGGCGGGCAAAACCTTCAAGTTCACGCATCATAGAAGGCGACAGATCAACAGGTGATAAGTCTGGTTTTGCATGTTCTGAAAACTCGACAAGTTTGTATTTTTCTGTGAGAAAGACATCATTCGATGCTGGATACCATTCGAGTGGAGGCAACACTATTAAGCCATCATGCCCTTCTATTACTGATACTGCAAGTTCTCTCCCTGAAATATAAGATTCAACCATAACTGGCTGAAGCGAGTGTTCAATAAGGTGTGTAGCTTTTTTCTGTGCCTCTTCAATGTTATGTGCAACTGCAATTCCACGGCTCATGTGCTCAAAGGCTGCTTTGACTACGATAGGAGGTCGCAGCCACTGCGGTAGGGTTGATGTGTTTGATGTGAGCAAGATACCAGGTGGAACAGGAATCCCAACTGAACCAAGATACGATTTTGCCAGAACCTTGTTATCTGCAATCTGACAAGACATAGAACATGTACCAACAATCATCGCCCCGTAGGATTCGAGAATAGACCGGATGGCAAACCGCGTGTAACCATGCCCGAGAAAGGTGTCTGTATGGTCTATGACAAGACTGCATCTTTGTGCGAGTTCAGGAGCAAGAAATACAATCTCTTCAGAATCTGCTGTAAACACCCTATGGCCTAAGGTATTAAGTCCTTTTTCTATCGCCTCAGCGCATCGACACGGGGAGCCAACTGTATGAATTACGCCGATATCCATAGCTTAACCCATTCTTTCTTTACAAACAAAAAATATTTCCGAACTCATACCGCGTGAAGAGGTCGGTTTGAAGATACTTACTCGAACAAAAAGATTTTTCAAGTCTTTTTGCTTTGATGAGAAAGACTCCGAGAAAAAGGATTTGAGGATAAAATGACCGCCAGTCCTTAGTGTGTTAACAACAATATGTTTTGAAGCATCATAAAGCTCATCGATGTTTTTCTCGTCTGCCTCCCTTATCCCTGAAAGGTTTGGGGCAATATCGCATGTGATAACATCGAAGTGTGGTATCGAGAACCTTTGCAATATCTTTGAGACATCAATATCTCTTATATCCCCTGTTATTGTTGAAACATTTTTGTCAGGGATAGGGGTTACGGGTTGTATGTCTATTCCAACAACTAAACCATCACGTCCTATTTCTTGGGCAATGATCTGGATAAAACTGCCTGGAGCACAACCTAAGTCAAGGACTTTGTCACCTTTTTTGATGATACGATATTTATCCTGAATCTCCTTTAATTTATAGGCACTCCTTGCCCTGTATCCTTCGAGTTTTGCCTTTTTGTAAAAGGTGTCTTTTGGAACGAACCTACCCATAAGGGTTTATTATTATGCCATCTTCTTCGATTTCTTCATCAACAAGCTCATCTTCTTCGATGGATTTCTTAATAAAATATAGCGCTGTATTTATCGGTGTGGCCGGATCCTGCAAACAGTTTACGATACCTTTATAGTAAGGGAATTCCTTAATGCTATAAAAAATGTATGCGTAGTCTTCAAGCATGCGTTTGATGTATGGAAGGGTTGATCTTATGTCATCTTTTTCAAGGATTGATTTCAACAACGCCTGTCTTTTTTCTTCAACCAAGTATGGCGGGAGAATAAGCGGTGAGCCACCTAAGTTGTTATATTCTTTTTTATCCTCTTCCAATGATGACCAGGTAATGGTAAATGGTTCTAAAATCGTGTGTGTCAGGATCTTTTCTAATTCCATTGGACGTGTTGTGTCTGGGCATTCAAGATGATAAATATCCTTTGGTTCTTGGATGGTGTCCTTAATGTGAGATGTAATTCTTCTCATCTGTAATATATCGTCACGGTACTTGTTTGACTTTTTAGATTCTTCCTCTAAAATATGCCCGGCATAACAGAAGGAAACATCAGCTATAACCAATTGTTTGTCTTTGTCATATCTGAACTTATTGATTGTGTCGTCTATCTCTTTTTTATCAAGCTCGAGTGTATCCAGATCAACAAGACCATCCATGAAGCGAATCTCTGCACTGAGAAAGATGAACTTATTTTTTTTGACCTCGAAAGCCGAAAAAACTATCCTCGAATTAAAGTCATCATAATTTGATAGATAACCTAAATGCGCCCTTTTTTCTTCAATCCTTTTCAGGGCCGATTCGCCAGATACCTCGGGTTGCTCAATATGAATGCCTGTTGTTTTGAGTTTGTGAATCAGAGCCCTTATGCGTTTCTGGATGTTTTTGTCCTTTTCTTCAGCATAAATGAGGTTTAGAAATACGCCGACATTTTCGTTTCTTTGTTTAGTTATGCCGTCAAGAAACTCCAACTTCTCTTTATTTGAAAGTTTTTGGAATATTTCCGTCTGTTTTTTCAAGCCATATGTTTCTTTGTCGTAGCCGTTATTCTCATCCATGAAGGCTCATTATACCATCAAAGCCGCTGAGATTCCATAGATTTGAAAGCATAAAGACATCATGAAAAAGTAAAAAAAGTCTATATCTGCGATATGCTATCTAATAAACGTGATGACCTATCCGTTGGAATTATCTTGATTTAGTTACTACAGGCGGGTAAAATACGACGATTCAGCGGTATATACTAAAAATATATCAAGAGGTGGATAATGGCGAAAATATCTGAAGGCGTATATTTTATTCAGGGTAGGGATGACATGATCCCAGATTCCCATACATACATTATAGGTGAACCTTCATCAAACGATCTCTCAATCATAGATGTTGGACTTACAGGCAAGGGAAATTATAAGATTCAATCCATCCAGAAGGAAGGGATAGACCTCTCGTCTATTAAAAGGATTATCATGACCCACACACATTTAGACCATATAGGCTGCATAGCGGAGATAAAGAACCACATCCCATGGGCTGAGCTTTGGGTGCACAGTTCAGAGGGAAAATTGTTGGAGCAGGGAGACGACCGTGCAGTATACGGTATGGATATGTTTAAGAGTATGTGTCTTATGCAGTATGGCTTAAAGCCTGATTCATTCAAGATGACAGTCGACCGGAAGCTCGAAGGGGGCGAGGTACTGGAAATAGGAAATATGGTATGGGAGATAATACATATACCGGGACATTCAATGGGGGGTATAGCGCTATACAGTCCAGCGCTTGAAATCCTTATTCCCGGTGATGTCATATACGCTGACCATGCAATCGGCCGTTTTGACCTTTTTGGTGCTGATGCAGAAGAGTTGAAATCATCTCTTAATCGCTTGGCACAACTTAAGATTGAAGTATTACTGCCGGGGCATAACAATATCATGAAAGATGTCCCGTCAGACTATGTTAAACAGGTTGCGAGGATGTGGGAACCCTATTTGAGATAACAATCAGCCTATAGCTAATGACTTATAGAGCACATCAATTTGTGGACAAAATATCGAAACAGCCTTTGCTAAAAATATTCGGTTGATTAGATGAGGATCCGACCCTCCAGCCATTTTTTAGCGCTAACTGTATCATGGAAAGCATCCAAGCTGACAACCCATGATCTTTATTTTAAGCTCATTTATTAATTCGCCTATCTTTTTGCTCGGGACGTTTTCCTCTTCAGCGATCTTTAAAGCCTGTCTGCATGAGATCTTTCCGTCTTTTACATTAAGTTGGATCTTTTGAATCAGTATTTCATTTTCCATCGTCATCCTCCGTTTAAAGCATTATTCCTTTTTTCCTGAAACCTTCTTTTTTGCCTTCTGCAGCAACTCAATCGCCTCATCAAGGTTTTCCGGGGTAAAGGAAATACCCTTTTTCGTTGGTATCCATTCTCCCTCGGCGTTTTCAAAAAACGTTCTAATGTCGATATACTGTTTGCCCTTAAACTCCTTTACGTTTACTATGATCTTGTCCTTACCCTTGTCTATTTCTCCTACCTGCATGATACCCTCCCCGATAAGGTTTTTTAATGTGATGCTAATAAAAAGATTATACGATTTGTTCTTCCGAATCAACCTAAAAGGAGCATTTGTTTTGTTTTTGATTGTCCGATGTGATATTCTTTTACCTGCATGGACAAGATCCATACCACAATAAAGTTGTTTGCCATATTGAGGGAAGGCAGGTTTGATATTACAACAGGAGAGTTTCCAATTGGAACAACCGTTGATGATGTTATCCAACAGATTCGGTATACCAGAAAACGAGGTAATACTCATTTTTATAAATAACTGTCATGGACGGCGTGATACAAAGCTTGTAAACGGCGACACAATCGCCCTTTTCCCTCCTGTCGGGGGAGGGTGATCAGCGGTGAAAAACGGGGGAGACGGTGCACAGTATATTGGAGTAAGGGGTTGGCTGTTATTGTTATGTATAAACCTGACAATCCTCGATCCTTTTGCTATGCTTTTCAATCTCATATCGGCAACACAATTTACAAAGCCCCATTTTGATAAATTTCCGCAACTCTTGCACCTAATGGTAATCGGCGGCGGGTTTAGCATTGCATTGATGGTTTTCAGCGTTTATGCTGGCATATCTCTGTGGAAGGTTTTGCCAAACGCAGTTTCTATTGCAACAAAATATTTGATCACAGTTTGTTTTTATTCTCTGTTCTCTTTCTTTCTCCCTTCAATTGTAGGACTTCCTGAGAAGGCACAGGAAGAATTTTCAGCAAACACAGCATTTAACAGTCTCATCACAATATTGTACATTTCCTGTTGGTATGTCTATTTAAAAAGGTCAAAACGTGTAAAGGCTACATACAAAACGATTTAGATAAATATCTTTTTCTGTAAGCTTTTCTTAAACCCCCCACCCCCCAGAAACTATTATGGTTGTCCCGGTAATAAATGATGCATCATCAGACGCAAGAAACGCAGCGGTTTTTGCAATCTCATAAGGCTCTCCAATGCGCCCAAGCATGGTATCCTTTATTATTGGCTTCTTATATTTGTCGGGCATTTTGATGATAGGAGGTGTGCGGATCAATCCCGGTATAATCGCATTGACCGTTACTCCGTCCGGCCCAGCCTCGCGCGCTGCAGTTTTTGTAAGCCCGAGAACAGCAGATTTTGCAGTCGCATACGCCGCTTCCCCCTTTGCACCTAATAGACCATAAACAGAACTGATATTTACTATCCTGCCCCATCTTAATGAACTCATCTCGGGCAAAAGCCATTTTATGAGCAGAAACGGCACACCAACATGTATATCCATAACTGTATTGAAATCCCTTTTGTCAATCTTTGTCGTAATCCCTGGACGATCAAAACCCGCATTGTTTATCAGTATATCGATGGACTCCCTGTCTTTTAATTCTCCGATAAGATTTTTCAACTTTTCGGTATGTGTTAGATCGATGGTGCGTGCGATTACATTGCCCCATTTTGAAGATAAATATTCTGCCACAGAGGGAAGTGTCTTTCTGTTCTTATCAAGAAGTATAAGTCTCGCCCCTCTTTCGGCAAATATTTCAGCGCATGCCCTGCCTATGCCCTGACCAGCTCCTGTAATCAATGCTGTATGGCCGCTTAGGTTCAATCAATCCTCTTCTTTCGTCTGCCTTGCCCTCTCCATCATCGCTTGCTCAACCCTTCTTTGAAGCCATGGTTTTTCTTTTATCACTTGATCGATCTTGTCGGTCTCTCCAAAATATATGCAATGTGCAAGACAGACATTATCTGCGCAGGCAGGATAGAGGCCATTGTCAATCCTGAAATAACACAGATTACATTTTCTTGCAACGCCTTTTTCTTCATCAAATGAAATAGCATTATAAGGGCATACTTCTATACAAGACCCACAACCATTACACTCATCCTCGTTTAGAATGACAATACCGTCGTCCCTCTTTTTAATGGCCTCTGCCGGGCATATGCTAGCACATGGGGGGTCATCACAATGTTTGCACATATTAATTCTGTATGTAAAATCGAGTTTGCCGTTAACATACTTTGGTCCGTCTTCTGAGACATAGATGAACTTGACATCATTTGGCGTGTTATGCTCCTGCTTACATGCAACTTCACAGGATTTGCATCCCCAACAGGAGTTTTCGTCAACCTTTAGTGTATATTTATTCATGGGCTGCCTCCTTTTTTTCGGGATAGATTTTGCATAGCAGTGTACGTATGTTCGTGGCACCAAAGGTGGGGTCACAACCTTCATAAGCATTATCAGTCAAAATGTTAATATTTGACTCTGCCCAGCCGTGTCCGGGGTCTTTTTTTTCAGGGAACCACCATGCATGTTGCGCTGACACAATCCTTTTGTCCATACCTGCAAAAAACTGTGCACGCTGACGTACCTTTCCTCTCGGCGATTCAATTACAACCCAATCTCCTTCTTTTATACCTTCATTTGCTGCGGCATCAGGATGAATCTGGACAATAGGGTCTCTATGTAGACTTCTAAGCCACGGCAATTGCCTGTTTTCAGTGTGAAAGAAGCCTGGTTGCCTTGCGCCGGTGATTAGTATGTATGGATATTCCTTGTAGAGTTCGGGCGCGCTGACAGGACTTTCAGGTACTTCTCTATGCTGGGGAAGGGGGTCATAACCCATCTTTTCAAGGATGGTTGAACACAACTCAAATTTCCTCGTTGGAGTTGAAAACCCGTACTTCCTGTATTTAAAATGCCTAACCGGACCCCTGACGTAGTCCATCTGATTGAAATCATTCCATTTAATGCCCATTGGCTGTAAAATAAAATCGAGTCCGCCCTCGAACGTATCCCACCAGAATTGTTCCTGCCCAATCTTTTTACCGAGACGGTTTAACATCTCATGGTCGGATAGACACTCGCCTATCTGTACGACTTTGCGGCGAGGGAGGATGTAGCCGTGGCGTTTCCAAAAATCACCGATGTAATCCATTTCAAGCCATGTTGCAGCCGGCAAGACAATATCTGCAAGCTCTGCCGTAGGGGTAATGAAAAAATCAGATACAGCCATGAAATCCACCTTTTCGAGTGCCCTGTATACCTCCTTTGCGTTTGCCCTCGTCATCAAGGGGTTGGAGCTTATGAAAAAAAGCATTTTTACCGGATAAGGTTTTTCATCGAGGATTGCATCCCATACAACCTTTGGTGTGATAATTGCGAAGCGAGAAGCAAGGCGGAACCGATCCCCTCCTAATCTTTTTTGTGCCTGTTCTCTTGGAAGCATGGCATGTGCGCCGAACTGACCAACGTTTACTATCGGTGGCGTCCTGTAAAGCACCTGACCCCCCTCTGCATCTATATTACCCGTAAGGCCCATGATGAACATGAGCAGTCGGTCATTATCGACACAATTTATCTGCTGTTCAATGGCTACGCCCCACTGAATTACAGCAGGTTTGGAGGTGGCGAAAAGTCGTGCTGCCTCGCGTATCTTTTCCTTTGGTACCCATGTGATCTCTTCAACCCTTTCAAGGGTGTATTCATTTACCCTTTTTACGAAGGGTTCCCAACCGTACACATGGTTTTCTACGAAATCTTTGTCGTACAACCCTTCATTTACTATCACATTGAGAATGCCATATGCGAGTGCCGGGTCAGTACCCGGTCTTAGCTGTAGCCATATGTTTGCCCTCGATGCTGGTTTGGTAAATCTTGGGTCAACGACTATAAGCTTTGCGCCTGCGTCAAGAGCAACAGAAAAGGGTTCACCTTTATAACAATCAGGATTGGATATCGTTACATTGTTACCCCACATCATAATACACTTAGGAAAACCTTCGTATTCGATGATGGGATTTGTGCCCATTGTTATAATGCTCGATGATATGCGTGGACCATAGCAGAAATGGCCCGCTGTAAGCACATTTGGTGAACCGAGGAGGTTTGCGATACGGTAGATTACTGCCTCGTTTTCACGCCCTGTTCCATAACCAAACACAATGGACTCTGCGCCGTATTTATCTTTGTAGTCGAGTATCCTTTCAGCAATAGCGTCAATTGCCTCATCCCAAGATATACGTTCCCATTTGCCACTCCCCTTGTGTCCTATTCTTTTTACCGGATATGTCAGCCTATCCGGATGATATACAAGCTGGGCAGATGCCAACCCCTTGCTACATAAGGTACCGTGGTTTATAGGGCAGTCAGGGTCACCTGCTATCTTTGCGATCTTTCCATCCTTCACGTATACAAACACACCGCATCCACCATGACACATTCTGCAATGGCTTTTAACCGCATAATCGAAACCATATACTTCTATTTCCCGCTCAACATTTGAATATTTAAATTCCAGCATGAGCACCTCCATCAAATAATTATAAATTAAGACCTTTGAAAAAGACTTATCTTGTCATGCCAGGTTTGACCCGGCATAAAAAGATACTTGAAACCGCTGGATTCCTGCTTTCGCGGGAATGACAAACGGTTTTTGAAGCATTATTCAAAGATCGCAAATTGCATATTTTAAAGCCTTTCACTCAGGGCTTTTTTTCTTTTGTTGTCATTACTGTAAATTTTGACTGTGTCAGCGCCGAGTGCTTGCGATAACTGTTTAGCGTTTTCTGATGCCATCGCACCGAATGTTGCAATCTGTGTCTCTCTAAATGTTCCAATTACAAGCAAAGATCCTGCAACCTGTTCATGTGCATTAAAAACAGGCGCGGCAACAGCATTGATTCCTGGATTTAATTCTCCTATATCATATGCAAAGCCCTTCTCGCGGCACTCATTTAGCTCTATCTCCAGCCTTTCCCTGTCCAGCCTTGACGCATCGCCATGAAAAAAAAGCCTTTCCCCTTTTAGTATGTTAGCTCGCTCATCATGGGACAAAAATGCAACTATAGCCTTGCCATGTGCACCAGCCGTTGCGGAAAATCTATGGCCAATCCCAATTGTGACACCTATATTCATATCGCCTTCATGTTTTGCCACAACAAATGCATTTCCATCATTAATAATAACAAAAAGTGCTGTACTTTTAGTTTCACGGGCAAGCCTCTCAAGAAAAGGTGCAACTACCTCCCTGTAATCCATATTGTTGAGAATCTTTCGAGAAAGAGATATCAATCCTGGGCCTAAAGAGTATGTTTTGTCTTTGAGATGCTTATCTATAAAGCCATATTTTTGCAAGGTTCTGAGAATAGAATACACCTTGCTTTTGTTGATGTTGGTCTTTTTGCTTATATCTGTTAGACTCATCCTGAAGGTTTGGTTTTGCGCAAGCGCTATTAAAATACGAGAGGCATCGTCAACAGCCGGTACTGACGATGTGTATGTATCTTTTTTCTTTTTAGTATGATGCGGTGCTTCCATAATAAGTTCTGTGTGCAAAACTATATTTTGTATATAAAACTTTTAATGGAACAATACGTTATTGTCAAGAAAAAAGTGATATTTGCACTTTTGACATCGATTGAAACAAAGGTGATTGAATATGATCTAAGATGTCAAGATGGATATTAAAACATCTTTCGTGATAATTCGTTAAAATACAATGTATATTTGATCATCAATATGCTAATTACTTTTAGATGAAGAGGCAGCGATATCGGATGACGCATTTTTTTAGAACAAGATCTCATGAACCCTGTTTTTTGTCCTTAATAAAACATTAGAGGTGCAATAATGGGTGCGCTTACCGTTGTTGTATCATACAGTTACAATCCTTTGTTTAATAAAATGCTATCAGAATTTGTAGAATCGGGATTGTTCGATTGTGTTAAGGTTGTTTGTGACAGGCCAGTCGAGTTTCAATTACCTCGTTGTTCTTATTTCGTGGCTGATTCCCTATTATCAGGGCAAACTCTTAAGGAGATTCTCGACGGGGTCAAAACCGAGTACCTTCTCCTTTTGCACGATGCAATGTATGTTAGCTTTGAACCGAAGGCAATAGGGAGATTGATAGGGACAGCCGTGTCTTCGGGGGCCGGCCTTGTCTATTCCGATTTCTACGATGAAACAGAAAAGACAAAAACAGTTCACCCCCTCAATGATTATCAGATAGGAAGCATCCGGGATGATTTTGATTTCGGCGCCATGATATTGTTTTCAATAAAGGCAATAAGAAACGCCTTGAAAAAACACGGGCAAATATCCCCCGTGGTATTTGCAGGTTTATATGACCTTCGCCTCAAGGTTTCTATAGACAACCCTGTTTATCACATAAATGAACCGCTCTATTCTGTTATTAGAGATATTGAGCCTTCTGACGAAAAAAGACACTTTGCATATGTCGATCCTAAGAACATTGATGTTCAGAAGGAGATGGAGGCTGTGTTTACGGATTATTTAAAGAAGATAGAGGCTTACATTCCATATGAATGTCTCCGAGAGACAAATGTTTCAAAAGACTCGTTTCCGGTTATGGCATCGGTAATCATTCCGGTAAAAAACAGAAAAAATACAATCAACGGCGCAATAAAAAGTGTCCTTTCACAAAAAACTGATTTTCCATTTAATATCATCGTGGTGGATAACCACTCTAAAGATGGAACAACCAGCATCCTTACCCGTTTAACAGGACAATACCCTGCTGTTAAACATATTATACCGGCGAAAACAGATCTTGGCATAGGCGGTTGTTGGAACGAGGCGCTTTATTCACCTTTTTGCGGCCGTTATGCTGTTCAACTCGATTCAGACGATCTATACAGTAGCCCGCATACGCTTAAGAGGATTATAGATACGCTTCAAAGGGATAACTATGCCATGGTGATAGGTTCATATACAATTGTGGATTTTGATTTGAACGTCATGCCTCCTGGACTCATTGACCACCGCGAATGGACAGATAATAATGGCCACAACAACGCCTTGCGCATCAACGGACTTGGCGCCCCAAGGGCATTCGATACGACTATTATACGAAATATAGGTTTTTTAAATGTAAGCTATGGTGAGGACTATGCGGCATCGCTTCGGATATGCCGGGAATACCGCATTGGAAGAATTTTTGATAGCATCTATCTTTGCAGACGCTGGGAGGGAAATACAGATGCTGTGCTTTCATTAGAGGATACAAACCGCAATAATTACTTCAAGGATAAGATTCGGACTAACGAAATAATTGCGAGACAGGCAATAAAAAAAGGGTCAACGGGTCGAAAAGGATGAAACAACAAAAAATCTATGCTTATTTCGATGGAGATCAAAACACAAAAAACCTCTCAGGGCTATGTATTGAACTTTTGGCTGAGCAAAAAAATACATGGCATGAACTCCAAAAGGCTTACGAAAATTTCAATAACGTCAAGGTTAGGGATTTACCCTGCAAAGGGTTTTCTGTCCGTATTCAATATAATCCAAAAAGAATAACAAGCAGCACAGCCAATATCAACAGCACCCACATAAATAAACGTCCATGCTTTCTCTGCCTCGATAATCTCCCTGAGGCACAAAAAGGCATACTCTATCGGAATGATTATCTGATACTCTGCAACCCGGCACCAGTTTTCTTTTCTCATCTCACCATATCCTGTTTATATCACCGCCCCCAGACAATAACCGAACATATCGATATCCTTATCCAACTTGCCTTTGATTTAAATCACCAATGGACGGTCCTCTACAACGGACCGAGATGTGGCGCCTCAGTACCTGATCACCTTCATTTTCAAGCAATACCTTCAGGGTTGATGCCGATTGAAAAAGAGGGTTCAGATAAGAAAAGATCAGTGGTGTTAAAAAAAATTAAAGGTGTCACAATATCCCGTTTATCTGATTTTTGTAGAGAAGTCTTGATAATCGAGGGGTCCGACATGCTCGAACTATTACACGTTTTTAAACATATATTGTCCGCGCTCACGAGAATATCCCCCATAGATGAGGAACCTATGATAAATGTAATTGTTCAGAAGAATGGGGAAAGACTGCGTTTCCATGTTTTTCCCCGTGCGAAACACCGTCCCGAAGCCTTCTTTAAAACAGGTAACGATCGAATCCTTATAAGCCCTGCGGTAATTGAAATGGGCGGGGTTATTATAACGCCTGTTGAAAAGGACTTCGAAAGGCTTAGAGCATCTGATGTAGAAGGCATTTACAGGGAGGTTTCTCTTGGAAAGGATGCAATAAATGAGGTCTTGGAGAACCTTGAATAATTTTTGGAACCTTTACCGGTGAACATGACTCAACGTACGACCAATAACACGCAAAAAGAAATGCCATTTCTGCATCTTCTTGGAGAAGCCCTATATATAGGAGCGTTCGGCTATGGAGGTCCTGCTGTTTTGGCACTGGCAAAGCAACGGCTCGTGCACGAAAAAGGCATAGTCAGAGAAAAAGATTTCATGGACGCATTGGCACTTGCACAAGTCCTTCCAGGTGCGATCGGCGTAACTCTGATGGGACACATCGGTTACCAGGCAAATGCCCTGTGGGGTGCTATACTTTTACCAGCAGTTTTTGCATTGCCTTCTTTCATTTTTATCATTTTGCTTTCATGGGCATATTTTAAATTTGGCGATCTGTATTTTGTCAAATCTATCTTTACCGGTCTTGGCGCCCTTGTTGTTGCTTTGCTTGCAAATGCATCACTTCTTATCGGACGATCTGTCTATAAAAGGATAACATACAGGGAATATAAGGGCTTTTTAATCTCTGCATTTACCTTTACAGGCGTTTATTTTCTATACCTCGATGTAATATGGTTGATTCTATCTTCAGGTTTTCTCGGTTTTCTGTTTTTCTATTTTACGAGTGAACCTGAAGATATTACTTCGCTAAACCAGATAACAAGCAAATCTTCTAATACCGCTTCAAGATATTCTTCGCCGACATACTTAGTTAAACATTATATCCCTATTCTTGTTCTTGTATTAATTACGGCCCTCGCCTGCTTCTTTTCACCGATAATTTTTGATATAGCACATACCTTTCTGAAGATAGGCGCTCTTGGCTTTGGTGGCGGTTTTACCGCCATACCCCTCATAAAGGGTATTGTCGTAGATCGGTTAAACTGGGTAAGTGCTATACAATTCCGTGACGGGATTGCACTGGGTCAGATTACCCCTGGGCCTGTGTTCATTACCGCCTCGTTCATTGGTTATCACGTTGCAGGTGTCTTAGGCGCATTTATTGCGGCTCTTGCCGTATTTACACCCTCAGTAACCGCCATAGTTTTTTTAAGCGGTATCCATAGGAAAATCGGTTCATTTAAGAGTGTCCGCGTCGTAATAAAGGGGTTTTTGTCTGGTTTTTTCGGTTTGTTGGTCGCAACAACCCTGCATTTTGGATTCGATTCGATTGTTGACTGGAAAACATGGACTATCTTTTTATTGGCACTACTTTATCTTTTTTTCTTTAAAAAGGATACAATTTGGCTGATTCTGGGGACAATAGCGGTTTCACTGTTCCTTGTATAAATTTTTAACAGATTATGCATGAAAGCACTTTTGCTTTATTGCTGTCTTCAACCTTTTTTCCAGGTAGCTTGGAAAGTACTTCCATAGCCTGCTTTTTGCTCTTATTGCCCATAATACCTTCACAATCAGTATGCCTTTGTTTTGCACTTCAAGGATGATTCTTGTCTTGTGCGTCAAATCAAGGCCGAACTAACAAATTGTACCTGCCTTTCAATAATTTGTTTGCTTCCTCTTAAGGTCAATGCCTGTCCCACCGCCAACAAAAACAAGGACGCCCTTGAGCAAAAGGCCATACATGAAAGCTTAAATGCCAACCTTGAAAAACTTCTGCTATTGGTTAAGTCTGCTGCCTTCTTTAAAAAAAAACGGCTTATTCTCATCTTTTTCCCCATTCATGGAAGACAGATCACGGACACCTTCCGTTTCGATTGTATTGACGATATGGGCTTCGTCTATCGCAACCATACCCAAGAACATCTGTCAGTCTCTTTGTACACCGTGTCTCCACAGAGCCATAAAGTCTTGAAACAATCGATATCTTCCTTATCGTCATCCAGTATGGTAGAACATTTTCATCATAAATCTCTACTTAAGAAGGCTCAAAAACATACCTGCCGCTACAGCGGTGCCGATGACCCCCGCGACATTAGGTCCCATCGCATGCATGAGCAGATGGTTTTTAGGGTCAGCCTCAGCACCGATCCTCTCTGATACACGAGCCGCCATAGGTACTGCGGATACACCTGCTGAACCTATAAGGGGATTTATCTTTTCTTTAAGAAACATGTTCATTATCTTTGCCAGCAGGACACCACCGACGGTAGAAAATGCAAAGGCAAAAAGACCGAGTATGAAGATAAAGATGGGTTGGGGTTTAAGGAAGATTTCTGCCTTCATTGTGGCACCCACAGAGATACCAAGGATTATTGTTACAATATTGAGAAGTTCATTCTGCGATGTCTTGAGCAATCGGTCAACTACCTTAGATTCCTTAAACAAGTTGCCGATCATAAATAAACCCATAAGAGGCGCTGCATCCGGGACAAGCAGGCAAATAACGACTGTCGCTACCAGGGGAAATACGATCTTTTCCGTCTTCGTTACAGGACGCAACTGTTTCATGCGTATCTTTCTTTCCTTTTCCGTTGTGAGTAGTTTCATTATGGGCGGCTGGATTAAGGGTACCATAGACATATAGGAATATGCCGCTATCGCAACCATGCCTATCATATGGGGTGCAAGGGCCGTTGCAAGATAAATGGTCGTCGGTCCATCTGCGCCGCCTATTATGCCAATGCTTGCAGCCTCTTTTAAGGTGAATCCAAACAATATGGATCCAAAAAAGGCTATATACACACCAAGTTGGGCGCTCGCACCAAGTAGCAGTGTCTTTGGATTTGCAATCATAGGCCCGAAATCTGTAAGGGCACCAATGCCGAGAAAAATCAGACAAGGCACAATCTCCGTTTCAAGCCCATATTTGAAAAACAGGTTAATCAGTTCCCCTGGGCCTGTCAAAGGTGCGATAGGCATATTTACCAGAAAGATGCTGAATCCTATCGGAACAAGGAGAAGGGGTTCGAAATCCTTTTTAATAGCCAGAAAGATGAACAAAAAACCGACAAACCACATAAAGACATGTCCGACCGTAAGATGTATAACACCTGTCTTTAATAAGAGTTCGTGGAAGACGTTGAAGCCCATTATTTTTTACCCCCTTTCTTATCAATAAACCTGCAGAAAAAGCTCATGATCTTTACGCTTATCATAAGTAATACAAGAACAGCAAAAACACCCGCAAAACCAATGGATGCAACTCGTGTAGCTTCAGCCCACATGGTCTGTACCTCCTTGATTTTAATCAATAACATTATTCGTGAAACTACATAATGTGTTTTAGAGTATAGCCATGACCATTAGAGTCATAACCATTTATTTATATCAATCAGGGTTTTCCTGATATTTCATTTCGATAAACCTGATATTTTAAGAAATCGTGGTTCTCAAACGGACAAAAAATAGAAAATAAAGGCATATATATGTTAAGTTTTCACCGGATAATGTGATATGTTCGATAAAAAAGATGTCAATTATTGGTGTCGTGCTGTTTGACCTTGAAGGGGTGCTTGATGTATGATGCTTTTTGTAGATACCGAAGTTGATGCACAATCACAATACAGAAACAAAGGCATCAGGATGGAAAAGATTACAAATGCAGTTTACACAAAGGAACTCAGGGATGAAACGGCAAAGATGATAACAGAGGGTGGAATGTAAGCTTCGGAGATTGCGCGTATATTATCTACCCCTAAGTCAACCATAGCTATTGGATAAGGGCCACTATATTAAATTAATTTTTTATCAAGGTCTTCTGCTGGAATAAAAAAGTGTTTATTTCCTTGTTTGAATCTTCTGAATAAACCTGCCTCACATAATTCCAGAAAATCCGTTCGAGCTGTTTGATGTACAACATTGTATTTTTGCATATGAGATTTTAAAGCAAAAGTTAGCCCTTTGTTCTCAAGCGCTTTTCTTAGAACATCTTTTTGACGGTAATTTAATGTTTGATAGCTTTTCCACTGTATTGCAGCATGACTTAGTTCTGTCTGTTTTCTTTCAATATACCGTTTCAGATCTTTTAGCGCTGCCGAAATTGCTCTAAGATGAAATAGAATAAAATAGGTCATGTCTCCGTTATCGATTTCTGAGTAAAGGAAGGACCGGTAGTATTGAGTCCTTGCCTTTACAATAACTCTGGAGATTGAGAGATACTCAAAGAGCCAGTATTTGTTTTTTAACATATACCAGTAAAAGAGTGCCCTTGCCGTCCTTCCATTGCCATCATTAAATGGGTGAATATATGCAAGCCAGAAATGTAAAATTATTGCCTTTATAACGGGGTGGATAAACTCTCCTCCGGTTTTGTTTACAAAGCTGCAAAGGTCATCTACGAGGGCTTCGATATGTTCTGCAGGAGGAGGGGTATGCATAACATCTCCTTCATAATTGTAAATAGAGATCGGTTCATCATCGCCATGTCGAAACCTGCCTGAATGGTCCGGATTGTCTAATGTGTCTTTTGTCATTGATCCTTGGAGGTCTTTAAGCAATTTATCGCTCAGAGGCTGGTCAATGAAAGATTTGATTTTGGAGATAGTCAGGTAATTATTGTAAACCATCTGTTCAGAACGGTCCTTTGGCTTTCTGCCGGTCTGCAACATTTCTTTTGCCACCTGTCGCGTGGTTACAGCCCCTTCTATCTGGCTGGACGCTATAGCTTCCTCTACAATTGATTTCATCAAATACAATTTTTTTTCTGAAGCATATATAGAAGGATTTTCGGTAACAATTATGCCTCCTGCATCCTGGTCAATTTCATGTAGATATTCAAGAGCGGAATTTGGAAGCCAGAATTTGAAAGGATTACCTTTTCCATTACTTAAAGGTATAGGCCTCATATTCAATTCCCTAATGGTTTTAATAAGTGCCCATAAATGTTCTTTTTTAACCCCTTCTGGAGCGATATATTTGATTTTGTCCCAATAAAGATATTCCTTGTTAGCTTTTTGTACAACATTAGGGATGTTTTCAGACATTGGGATTTGGTGCCAATCAATGGTTATCCAATCAGGGGCTTCTTCAGGTATTTTCATGCTAATTCTCTGCTAATTATTTTAGTATTAGCAGGGTTTGAGCGTCAAGCATTATGTGCTAATTCTCTGCTAATTATTTTAGTATTAGCATGTTCTACTATGTTGTAACTTTTTGGTCCTTTTTGCAGGAATATCTTAAAAATTGCAAGAGAGGATACAGAAAATACAGAAGACCTTTATAATCCTGGCAAGCTTTTTCCCATATTAGAATCTTTACATCCTGATTACTGTTGTGACAGTTATTGAAATAATAAAGGCTGTCTGTGAGATCCCATAAGACTCTGCTCTAAGCAGTCTCTTAGTCCATTAGACATATCCTCAAAAAACTCTTTGGAAAGAAGACTCATTTTATCCTCTAATCGGACAACATTGCCCGGGAAAGGTAATTTATCATTCCAATCGACTGTGCCTTCGGTAAGTTGCCATTCTGTTTTAATATTGTCCAGCACGAACTTCATCATCTTCTAAAGACTTTCTTTGTCATGATCTTGTTGATTCGGCGAATCAATAACAATTGGGCAAAACGTTGACGACGAATATGTCATCATAATATGAAGAATGCTATAAAAATAAGCGAGTAGAGCTCTTGGCCTGTCACTACCTATCTCTTTAATATAAGCTGCAATATCTCGGAATTCCTTTTCTTCAAAAGTAAATACGTCAAGTTGGTACAGAAAGCTTGTAATATTACTAAGATAATCGTTTGAAACCTTATCACGCACGCCATCGCTATCATACTTCTTCAGTGCCTTTTTCAGAACTCTAATTTCGTTTTGCTCAGTATCAATTATGGACTGCTCATTGTCAATTTCGGTTCTGATAATTTTTCTGACCTCTTTTTTCCTTCACTTTCAATTAATTCACTCAGACGTACATCGTTTTCTTCTGATCATGTAGTTCGCGAATTTTCTCGGCTTCGGTTGTATTACGTGAAAACTGTTCTTTTGCAGCAGAGATATTTATATCAATAATGTCATGCTTATTATACGCAGGATGCGTTGTGGAGAGCAACAAACGATACACGAAAGAGAAATGAAGAAAGAATTATGCAAATTTTGGGGGACGCGACCACAAAGAAATTCACACCGTATATTTTATCTCGACACAGTTTATTTACAAACTTAGCAGAAATAGGCACACAAACCGCACGTGTCTCACGTATTGCAGGACACGAATCAGAGGAAACGACTAAACGTCAATACATTGGACATGAGCTTAAAAGAATGAGAGGGCAATGGAAAAAATCACATTAAAAAAACCAGTGATACCGAAGCATCACTGGTCTAAAAATAACTTCTAAAAACATAATAACATCAAATTTTTATAATGCCGAAGGCGGGATTTGAACCCGCACAGGTCTCCCCGCCACCCCCTCAAGATGGTGTGTCTGCCAATTCCACCACTTCGGCACTTAACATTATTGATTGCCTTGCTGAGCAGGCAATTTTTCTTCAGTCTTTACAGGAACCTCTTTTTGAGAAATCCCTTTTAACGAATATTCTTTATGGCTGTATAAATATGCAAGTACAAGGCTTGTAAGCATAAATACAACTACAGCAATAGTCGTCAGCTTAGTCATAAAACCACTTGAGCCTGAGCTACCAAAAAGCGTTTGGCTCGAACCACTTCCAAATGCTGCTCCAATTTCAGAACCCCTTCCTGTCTGGAGCAGTACAATCATTATTAGCGCTATTGAGATAACAATGTGAATAATTGCAATAACTGTCAACATTATTTTTTCTCCGATGCCTTCTTTATTATTCCAATAAATCCTTCACTTTTCAAGGATGCTCCACCGACTAAGGCACCGTCAATATCTTCCATGTTTATTAACTCACCTATATTGTCAGATGTTACGCTTCCTCCGTAGAGGACTCTCGTATTATTACATACTTCGCCGTAAATGTCACCTATAATATTTCTTATGAAACGGTGCACCTCTTCAGCCTCAGCGGGCGTTGCGTTTTTGCCTGTGCCTATGGCCCAGACAGGTTCATAGGCGATAACTATTTCATTGATATTGTCTATACCATAAAGCGCCTTTTTCACCTGTACTCCAACAACAAACTCTGTTACTCCCTTGTTTCTCTCGTCTTCTGTCTCGCCAACACAGACAATAGGTTTAATACCTGTGGCAAGACTCTTTTTAACCTTCTGATTTACGGCCTCGTCGGTTTCATGAAAATATTTACGTCTCTCCGAATGACCTATAATTACATAGGTACAGCCAATGTCTTTAAGCATCGAAGGAGATATCTCACCTGTAAATGCACCCTTATCTTCGTAATACATGTTCTGTGCCGCAAGCAGTACATGAGAATCAACAATAGTCTCGTAAACGCTCTGCAAGGCAGTAAACGGAGGCGCTAACACAACATCACCACCTGATATGCCTTGGGTACCTTCTTTTATAGCCTTTGCGAGAAGTACGGCTTCGCTTTTATTGTTGTGCATCTTCCAGTTCCCTGCTATCATCCACCTTCTCATGTGTTGCCTCCATTTTTTTCAAGGGCTTCTATCGCGGGCATTGTCTTGCCTTCGAGTAATTCGAGAAAAGCCCCTCCTCCAGTAGATATATAAGATATCTTTTCGCTTACACCAGCACGCTCAACCGCTAAACCTGTATCTCCTCCGCCTATAATTGATAGTGCACCCGATGCGGCAACCGATGCGGCAATAGAAAATGTTCCCCTGCTGAAAGGCTCAAGCTCAAACATACCCATCGGGCCGTTCCAAATGACTGTCTTTACATCCTTCAAGGCGTCAGCAAAAGAAGAGATTGTTTGTGGGCCTATATCGAGACCAATCCAGTTGTTCGGTATCTCACTTATTTTGCACACCTTAATCTCTGTATCTGTCGCTGCCTTTTCTGCTACAACACAATCTAAAGGTAAACAGAGTTTTACCTTTTTTGCCGCTGCCTTTGTCATGATATTTTTTGCCGTATCCAGCATCTCGGTTTCGCACAACGAACTACCTGTTCCAAACCCCATCGCCCTTATAAACGTAAATGCCATACCGCCGCCTACTATAAGAATATCAACCTTTTCAATTAGATTTTCGAGCACACCTATTTTGTCAGATACCTTGGCCCCTCCGATGATAGCAACAAAAGGCCTTTCAGGGTCTTTCATTGCCTTGTTGAAATATTCAATCTCATTTTTTAGAAGAAATCCGGCGGCACACACCTTGACAAAATCAGTGATTGCAGTATTCGATGCAGCCTTTCTGTGAGACACTGCAAACGCATCATCTATGTATACATCACAAAGACGTGCAAGTTTAGCGGCAAATTCAGCATCGTTTTTTTCCTCGCCAGGATAAAACCTGAGATTCTCAAGGAGAACAATATCGCCAACCTTCATGTCTGATACCTTTTTCTCAACCTCATCACCGATACAGTCCTCCACAAAGATGACCTCTCTGCCCAAAAGACCTGACAACGCCTGAGCCGTTGGCTTCAAAGAAAATTCTTCAACCTTCTTACCCTTGGGCCTCCCAAGGTGCGAAGCAACTATTATCTTCGAACCGACTTTGATTGCATAGTCTATTGTTGGCAGATGTGCCCTTATCCTTGAATCATCCGTGATGTTGCCCTGTTTGTCCATGGGTACATTAAAATCACATCGTATAAAAACCCTTTTATCTTTGAGGTCTATCTGGTCTATATATCTCATATTTCACCAACCCTTTCATCGCATCGGTATTAAGCCTCAATATTGGATAATGAACTAAACTCAAAACTTGTAACATAATGCCGTATATCAGCAGGCAAAACCTGTAAAGCCTTACTTCATGATGTATGCAAGCAGTTCCGACATTCTATTGGAGAAACCCCATTCATTATCATACCAAGAAAGCACCTTCACCATCCTGCCACCAATCACATTAGTGTTTGCAGTGTCGACTATTGAAGAGTAAGGATTTCCATTGAAATCACAAGACACCAAAGGTTCTTCGGAGCAATAAAGTATGCCCTTCATCGGCCCCGATGCATATTCCCTGAATTTTTCGTTCAATTCTTCTTTCGTTGTGTTTTTTGCCAAAACTGCCACAAAATCGACCAGTGAAACATTCGGCGTCGGCACCCTGATAGCCATTCCATCCAGTTTACCCTTCAATTCAGGTATTACTTCTGCTATTGCCTTAGCCGCACCGGTTGTAGTCGGGATCATCGACAACGCCGCAGCACGAGCCCTGCGAAGGTCTTTATGAGGTTCATCAAGCACCACCTGATCATTTGTAAAGGCGTGTATCGTTGTCATAAGCCCGTTTTCTATACCGTACTCTTTTTGCAGTATCTTGGCTATGGGCGCAAGACAGTTTGTTGTGCATGAACCCATTGATATTACATGATGTTTTGTTTTATCATAGACCTCCTGATTGACGCCGAGGACGAACGTTACATCGGGGTTCTTCGCTGGAGCAGATATAACCACCTTCTTTGCACCTGCCTTGATATGTTTTTCCGCCCCTGCCCTGTCCGTGAATTTTCCTGTGCTCTCGAGAACCACATCAATGCCTAAGTCTTTCCACGGAAGTGACTCTGGTTCTCTGATTGCGTATGTATTTATTTGCTTTCCGTTTATCAAAATGGCGTTGTCTGATGCCTTTACCTCAGCATCCATAATTCCATGAACAGAATCATATTTAAGCAAATGTGCAAGTGTCTTGGCGTCTGTAATATCGTTGACAGCCACAACATCAAGGTCTTTGCCCTTAAAAGCTGCCCTCAGAACAAGCCTGCCAATCCTTCCAAAACCATTTATTGCTACCTTTATGGCCATATTAACCTCCCTTTCTTTGTTTTAAAATATTTTAATTACTTATCAAAAGGACTGTTTGTTGTCAATTGATTTTTGTGTCATTTTACAAACCGATTTGATTACTAAACAGCAACTTTTTTAACAACTGTCTGTATGCCGCGCGAGACATATTGGCATCCGGAAATTATAGCAAGGATTGCAGTGGCATAGTAAAAGTATTCTTTATGCACCCTCGTGCCTGACCAAAGCACATAAACGATTGTTACAATCTGAGATAATGTTGTGATTTTGCTGATTACACTTGGCAGGGGTTTTTTTTGGTATGAAAGCTTATACAAAACAAGGAAACCTGTGGCGATGATCAGGTCACGCAGTATAACGGTGGATGTTAACCACAACGGGATGATCTTGTTGATTGTAAGTATGATGTAGGATGAAACAAGCATAACCTTATCTGCAAGCGGATCAAGGATGGAGCCAAGATAAGTTTTTGCCTTCATAATGCGTGCGAGAAAACCGTCCAACAAATCACTGACCCCTTGAGCGATAAAAATGGTCAGGGCAATATCGTATTTTCCGTAATGAACTGAAGCAATGAAAAATAATGTTAAAAAAAGGCGAAATATCGATAATAGATTTGGTATGTTCATTCTCTGTAAAGATTTTTAAAGGTTGCAATCTTATCCAGAAATGCCAGTTCAATTGTACCTGTTGGCCCGTTTCTTTGTTTACCTATGACAATTTCTGCTATGCCTTTGTTGTTGTCCTTGTCTTTATTGTATACCTCATCCCTGTAAATAAAAACGATCACATCTGCGTCCTGCTCTATCGCCCCGGATTCACGAAGGTCTGCAAGTCTTGGCCTCTTGTCTTCGCGTTGTTCAACCATCCTGTTTAACTGCGATATTGCAATAACCGGTATATTTAATTCCTTTGCAAGGGATTTTAGAAATCTTGATATCTCTGCTATTTCCTGTTCTCTCTTGTCACTCCCAGCGGTCCTGCCCTTCATCAACTGAAGGTAATCAACGACTATCAAACCGAGCCCATGTTCTTTTTTCAACCTTCTTGCCCTTGCCCTTAGCTCAAGCACACTCATCGACGGCGAATCATCAATAAAAATTAATGCCTCCGAAAGTTTGCCTGCTGCCTGTGCAAGCCTTGGCCATTCTTCACTTGTCAGCGTGCCTGTCCTCAACTTTGAATGATCCACTTCAGATTCAGAACTCAAAAGCCTTGTTACAAGCTGCTCCTTTGACATCTCCATGGAGAATATGCCCACAGGTATGGGGCCATCCCTCAAGGTAGCAACATGTTGGGCAATATTCATACTAAGGGCTGTTTTACCCATACTCGGTCTTCCTGCAACAACTATCAAATCAGAATTCTGCAGACCGCTCGTCATTTTATCGAGTTCGACAAACCCGGTAGGAACACCGGTAACTGACTGCTTTTTTTCATACAGTCGCTCGATAACCTTTACATTTGCCATCACGATGTCTTTGACCGGATAAAAGGAAGGTTTGAATTTTCTTTCAGAAACCTGAAAGATCATCTTTTCTGCATCGTCTATATAGCCATCTACATTTACATCCAACTCAAAACCCTTCTCAACGATCTCTGTTGCCACATTCATGAGATTTCTAAGAAGGGCCTTCTCTCTTACCATCTTTGCATAGTGCATGATGTTTGCAGCACTGGGCATAAGGTCTACAAGTTGGTTCAGGTACGTGACACCACCTATTTTATCGATTAAACCCTTGTCTCTTGCTGAACTGCTTACAGTAACAATATCGATAGGTTCATTATTCTCGTATAGGCCAACCATTACATCATAAATCAAGCCGTGTGCATCTCTATAAAAATCATCACTGTTTATCAGATCGATAACCTTATTAATTGATTCAGGGTCTACAAGCAAACCGCCAAGAACAGACTCTTCTGCCTCAATATTCTGTGGTGGAACGCGACCAGCAGGATTAACCTTTTTTTGTTGTGTGTTTTTTTGAGGCCTGGCCATTAGTCCTCGTTTTCCACCTCTACTTTTACATTGGCAGTGATGCCCTGTTCAAGGTGTATTTCAATCTCATGAAGGCCTGTTACCTTGATTGGCTCTTTAATCTTTACATCCTTTTTGTCTATTTCAAAACTGAGGGTTGTTTTAACCGCTTCAGCAACATCCTTATTTGTTATTGAGCCGAAAAGCTTTCCGTCGATACCGGCCTTTTTCTTCATGTTAAGCGTGACCTCTTCCAACTTTATTTTAATATCCGCAGCAGTCTTCAAATCCCGCTCTTTTTTTGCTATACGTTCTTTGATAATGTTTTCTGCCTTTTTAATGTTTCCCTCTGTAGCCGGCAATGCAAGACCCTTAGGGATAAGAAAATTCCTTCCAAAACCTTCTTTCACCTCTATGGTTTCTCCTCTTTTACCGCTACCGCGTAAATCCTCTGTCAGTATGACTTTCATATAACCTCCTCCGTCATCTTGATAGCGTTGTAAAAGGAAGGAATGCAATGTGCCTTGCCATGCTTATCGCCTCTTTTAATTTTCTCTGATGATTGGCGCATGTTCCCGTCATTCTTCTTGGCATTATCTTGCCCCTTTCTGTAATGAAATGTTTCAGCATCTTCGGATCCTTGTAGTCTATAGCAATGTTCGGATCCTGACAAAATCTGCAAACCCTTTTTCTGACATACACCCTCTTCTTCTGTATTTCCTTTCCTTTTGAAGGTCTGGTAAATCTTGGCATCTATATCCTCCATCCAAATAATTTTTGATTAATGAACAATAAAACCCACTATGTTTCAAGGCTTAGAACAAATCCTGTTATGAGAACTCACTCTCTAATTCGTCAAACAAAACATGGTCAGGCGCTTTGTCCGGGCCCTTTTCGTTGTCATCGACCCTAACCATCATATGTCTCAAAATAAAATCAATGTTTTTATAAAACTTGCCAATGGCTCCAAGACCAGCTTCATCCATATCCAGCAGAAAAAAGAAATAATGGCCTTTATCCTTTTTTCTTATGGGGTATGCAAGTCGCCTTATTGACCAGTCATCCTCTTTTATAATTGTTGCGCCTGTTTTTGCAAAGTTAGCCCTGATTCTGTTGAGTAGATCTTCCTCTTCCCCTTTTGTACAATCAGGACTTAAAATTAAAATATTCTCATACCTTCCCACTTTTACTCTCCTTTCGCTTTGTCTACTACTGCGCTTTTTAACACCCTTACCCTGACCTTTTCAGCAATTTCTATAGTGACTGAATCATCTGTAATACCTGTTATTGTACCATACAAACCGCCAGATGTTATAACCTTATCGCCTTTTTTTAAGTTCTCTATAAAAAGTTTTTGCTGTTTTGCCCTTTTCTGCTGCGGTCTGATAAGCAAAAAATAAAAGACCACAAACAAAAGTACGAGCGGCAAAAGCCCCATCCACTGCGAACTCCCACCTTGTCCTGATGCTGCCTGATTACCCATTGCATACGCCATGTTCATCCTGTAATTCACCTCCCTTAAATTTTAATAGAAACGATTCATAGAAGGCGTTAAAGGTTCCTTCTCTGATTGTCTCTCTGATCTTTTTCAAAAATTCAGCATAAAAATGCATATTATGTATGGTGTTGAGATAAAAACTCGTTAATTCATGCGATACAAGCAAATGCCTGAGGTACGCCCTTGAATACGTCCTGCATGTATAGCAGTTGCATGTTGCCTCAACAGGTCTTTTGTCTTTTGTATAACGGGCATTCTTGATATTAATCCTGCCTTCCCAGGTAAACAGGTTCCCGTTTCTGGCAAGCCTTGTCGGAATCACACAGTCGAACATATCGATTCCCCTATGAATACCCTCGAGTATATCCTCAGGGAAACCCAATCCCATGAGATACCTCGGTTTTTCACGGGGGAGTAAATCCATTACCGTATCCACCATCTCCCACATTATTGACTTAGGCTCACCAACGCTTAGTCCGCCGATTGCATAACCATCAAAATCCATACCTACTATGTCATGTGCTGATTTCAACCTCAAATCCTTATAAACACTGCCCTGGATAATTCCAAACAATAAATAATTCCCGTTTATTTTAGAATTTCTGCAACGTTCCGCCCACCTCGAGGTCAGTTCAACCGATTTCTTGGTGTATTCATAAGATGAAGGGTAGGGCACACATTCGTCGAACGACATGCAGATGTCCGCACCTATGTTTTCCTGTATCTCTATTGCCCTTTCCGGCGAAAGAAAATGCCTTGAACCATCTATATGAGACTGAAACATTACCCCATCTTCCCTGATCTCTCTCAAAACACCGAGACTAAAAACCTGATACCCTCCGCTGTCAGTCAAGACAGGCCCTTCCCAACCGGAAAACCTTTGTATGCCACCCATCTCTTTTATCAACAAATCCCCTGGTCTAAGATAGAGGTGATACGCATTGGCAAGAATCATCTTCACACCCATATCTACCAATTCCTTGTGGGTAATCGCCTTAACTGTCCCCTGGGTGCCGACCGGCATGAATACAGGCGTTTCTACCTTACCATGTCTTGTATTTATAACACCAAGTCTTGCATGTCCTTCTTGTTTTGTTATCTCGAATGTATCCATAACCTAAAATCAATAAACCTTATATATCCTGCCACCCGGTTAAAAAATAAGCATTGCGTCACCGTAACTGTAAAATCTGTATGCTTTCTCTATAGCATCCCTATAGCATCTCATCAGTCCATCTCTTCCAGCAAAGGCTGAAACGAGTAGAAGAGGGGTGGACCTGGGCAGATGAAAATTAGTTATCATAGCGTCAACAATTTTAAACCTGTACCCAGGATATATGAAAAGTTCTGTATGCCCAAACAGGGGTGAATCACCATTGCTTGCCCAAGCAGTTTCCAGCGTCCTAACAACGCTTGTACCACAGGCTATAATACGCCTGCCCTGCGCTTTAGCGTTTACAATATATGCCTTCACATCAGGAACGATATGATAATATTCTCTGTGCATTACATGGTCTTCAACATCTTTGCTTTTTATGAGCAGAAACGTTCCAATGCCAATGTGCAGCGTAACCTTGCATACTGTTACCCCAAGCATCTCTATTTCTTTGAGCAACTCCTTTGTAAAGTGAAAACCAGCAGTGGGTGCAGCGATAGAACCCAATGTCTTCGCATAAACCGTCTGGTATCTTTCAAAATCGAGCTCATTTCTATCTTCTCTTTTTATGTATGGCGGTAAGGGCATTTTTCCCTGTTCGTTTATAATATCATATGCATCACCATCGAAAAGAAACTCAATTATCCATAGCGTCTTGCTTCTGATTAAAACAGCATTTACCTCTCCGACCGTGACTGCGAGACGGTCTTTACCCCTTTTTATGCCATTGGCAAGGCAGTACCATCTTTTTTTGTCAATCTCCTCCAAAAGCAGTATATCGATATTGCCGCCTGTTTCTTTTTTAGCGTTAAGACGTGCAGGCAAAACCTTGCTGTCGTTCAACACAAGTACATCACCACTTTGAAAATATTCAGCAATGTCTTTAAAATATTTATGTTCTATTTGCCCTGCTTCTCTATCAAAGATAAGAAGACGCGAAGATGCACGTTCACCCTCAGGGTGTTGGGCAATCATTTCCTTAGGCAAAGTGTATTCAAATAGTTCAATATTCATAAATAAAGCCTGAAAATTCAGGTTAATTTTATAACAGATTGTTACGGTTTAAGCAAATCAATTTCAACAGTTAGGTGATAAGAGTTAATTTTTGTAAATACCCAAGGGGTCGTCTTCATTCTTGATAGGTGCATGATAGATAAAAAAATGTTATAAAAGGAATACTACAAACTATTGTTTAGGCAATTAGTTTGATATATAATAGATAGAAATACCCATGCCAGAAAACATCTTGCAAAAAAACCATTCAGCCGGTAAGTTAAGGGCGTCCATAGAAAAGCACAACACAATAAATATGGTTGACCTGTTTGCTGATTATGTGGACTCTAAAAGGCGTTTTCATATTGTACCAAAAAGGGTAAATTCCTTGTCAGATATCCTTGTTTTTTTATCTTCGCCTCCTGAATGCCCATCCTGCAATAACTCAAAGATGACGTTGAGTGAACGGTGGAGCCCGAAAGAATGGTTTCTAAAGTATTTCGGCAGAAGGGTTTTTCACTGCAACAACTGTGGTCAAAAATATACTATAAAGTTGCACCAATGGGAAAGCGAAACCATAATTACTGCTGTTGTTATAGCCCTCATACCTATCTTCTATGCATTGTACTGGGTTACAACCTCAAAATAAAATATTGGTAAATTTTTTTACGTCATGATATCCGCAAAGATCATGAGCACATTTACATAGAGGTGTCGATGATGGATATATATAAATATTCTTGATAGACGTTTTATGTGAACAGAACGAAAAGGTGTCTCCTAACATATGCAAATGTTTTATACGCATCGTTATTTAATTTACCACTACCAAGAAAACTTGTTATAATAAGAATAAATTATTCAGGAGGGTAAAGATGGGTCTCGGCGAATATTTCGATAACGCAAAGGGTCATGGTGTATTGGCGACGGCAAATGCCGAAGGGAAGGTAAATGTTGCTGTGTATTCAAGGCCCCATTTCATAGATGAAGAAACCATTGCGTATATTATGACCGAAAGACTCACCCATGAAAACCTAAAGTCTAACCCACATGCTGCATACATTTTTATTGAGGCCAGCGATAAGCTGTTTACTGGGAAAAGGTTATACCTTACAAAAATAAAAGAAGAGTCAGATCCGGAGGCCATCGCTAAAATAAGATGGAGAAAATCCTATATTGTACCGGAAAACCAGCAAAACGACAGACGTTATCTTGTCTACTTTCACATAGATAAAATACTGCCTTTAATCGGAGACAAATGAGATATGCATGACCATAGCCAAAAAAGAACAAATGCAAAGGTGTTTCTGATCAACCTTCGTGTCAAAACACCCTTCGGGATGATAATACAGAATACCTTTAAAAATATAATCACAATGAGCAATTATTGTGGATATCCAGGTGAGTTTAGCTGTTGACAGACAGGCGACAAAACCACCAGTCAGTGAAAGAATATTTAAATACACATATCTGTCATAGAATGCCAAACGGGGATTAACCTTGTTTTAATTTTTAATGTTTTGGACTTATTTACAATTCAGGAGAAAAAAATTATGACACAGCAGGATATTCAAGCATCGTCAGATTTCATCCGTGAGATCATTGACGAAGATATAAAAATAAACAAACATTCAGGCAAGGTTGCAACACGTTTCCCGCCGGAACCCAACGGTTATCTTCACATCGGACATGCCAAATCAATATGTCTCAATTTCGGTATCGCTAAACAGTATAAAGGAACTTGTAATCTAAGGATGGATGATACAGACCCTGCCGGCGAATCGCTTGAATATGTCGATTCAATTATACAGGATGTCCGATGGCTTGGTTTTGACTGGGAAGATCGTCTTTTTTATGCGTCAGATTATTTCGAAGCACTCTATGCCTTTGCGATACAACTTATCAAGGCAGGTAAAGCCTATGTTTGTAGTTTGACTGCTGACGAAATAAGGGAATATCGTGGCACACTAATAGAACCTGGGCAGGAGAGTCCTTACAGAAATCGCTCCATCGAAGAAAATCTTGATCTATTTGCCCGCATGAGGGCGGGTGAATTTGAAGACGGCACCCATGTACTGCGTGCTAAAATTGACATGGCTTCGCCAAACATTGTTATGCGCGACCCCGTCATATATAGGATAAAACATGCACCACATTACAGAACCGGCAATAAATGGGTTGTTTACCCAATGTATGATTTTGCACATTGTCTATCCGATTCCATTGAAAATATTACGCATTCGATCTGTACACTTGAATTTGAAAATAACCGTCCTTTATACGACTGGATTGTCAATCAGTTGATCGACAAAAACCGTCCAAGACAGATTGAATTTGCCCGTCTCAACGTGAGCTATACGGTACTCAGCAAGCGAAGGCTCATAGAATTAGTTGAAAACAAATATGTTGCAGGATGGGATGATCCGCGCATGCCCACCATCGCAGGCATGAGAAGGCGCGGTTATACGCCTGATGCTATCAGAAACTTTTGTGGAAAGATAGGGGTTGCAAAAAACGAGAACCTTGTCGACGTCTCATTACTCGAGGCCTGCGTCAGAGACGACCTCAATGAAAAGGCACCTCGCGCTATGGCAGTATTGCGCCCACTTATTGTAATCATCGATAACTACCCTGATGGACAAATTGAGAAGATAAAATGTGCAAACCATCCGCAAAATCCAGAAATGGGCACAAGAACGGTTCCATTTTCAAAAAGGCTATTCATAGAACGCGAGGATTTTGAAGAAAACCCACCAAAAAAATACAAACGTCTTGCGCCGGGAAAAGAGGTGCGGTTGCGCAACGCCTATGTAATAAGATTCGAACGTCTTATCAGGGATGAAAAAACAGGGGAAATATCTGCAATTCACTGTACTTATGCGCCGGAAACATTAAACGGCCCGCCGTCTGATGACCGCAAAGTTGAAGGGGTAATCCATTGGGTTTCAGCAGACCAGGCTATACAAGCTGAGATTCGTCTTTATGACCGCCTTTTTAACGTGCCCAATCCTGCTGCCTATGAGGGCGAATTCACTACGTCACTAAATAACAATTCGCTTGAGGTTGTCACTGATGCTTATGTCGAAGCGAGCCTTAAAAACAGCGCTCCTGGAAATAGTTATCAGTTCGAGCGACTCGGGTATTTCTGCGTTGATATCAAGGATTCTTCGCCTAACAAACCTGTTTTCAACCGCATAGTGCCACTTCGAGATTCATGGGGAAAGATTGCAGGACGATAAATCTTTGCAGTATGTTTATATTGGTTTTCCTGTACTTTGTTGGTGGTTATAATTTTATTGTTATACCCTGTTGCAAGGTTTTTATATTATCTCTTTTAGTCAAAGTTAGTTCATCGAGTATTTCATCAATAAAAACAGGCTTCATGTGGTTTATATAAATGGGCATCTTACCAAGGTCATACCTTTCCAGGTGTTCGATGAGCATTGACATCGTCATATGTCCAGACAGTTTTGCGAGTGATTCCATGCGGTTGGGAAACGATACATCTGCTATAATGAACTCAATGCCCTCTTCTTGTCGGGCTACCTCCCAGAACCTTTTTGTGGGACCCGTATCAGAAGTCAACATAAAACCCCTGTTTTCTTCTTTAACAACGTAGCCTACAGTATAGACGGTATGTGTCATAAGAATCGGTTTAACGGTGATGCCATTTATTTCTGTATATTTTTCAAGCTCAATCTCACGAAGCTTTATGATAGCGTTCTGTTTGGAGGGTATCACGGTAAAGTCTGGCCATAGGCGGTTATTAAAAAGGTCATCGGATATGATGCTGAGTATCTGCTTTACACTTATCAAGTCGATATTGAATTCCCCCATCATCACAAGTTCATCCACAATAAAAACAAGGTCTTTTATATGGTCGAGATGGCTGTGCGTGATCAGAATGTGCCTGATCTTTCTCAACTGGTCATCATTGAGAAATTCAGTAACTGCACCGGCGTCGATCAATAAAGAATCATTTATCAAATAAGACGTTGTCTTGAATCCGTTGATCGAGTTTCCGTAACAACCGAGGACTCTAATTTCCATAAACTGATTTTATTTTTACTTTTAAGTTATGTCAAGACGTTTTTTTATGAACTGTTTTATGACAGGTGAAAAAAATAATTTTTTGTTTAACTTGATAATGTTTCAGGTTAATAATAAGATAGATAATATGAAATTTTGGTTCGTGGTAAATACAAAGCCAAAAAACGAAGACAGGGCAGCTTCAAACCTCACTGAAGGAGGCATTGAAGTACTCGCGCCAAAAATAAAATTGAAAAAATATAAAAACGGTCGGTTGGTGGAAGTCGTTGAGCAAATGTTTCCCAATTATATTTTTGTAAAGTTTCAACCTGTTGAAGAATTTAGGCTTGTGAAATATACGAGAGGTGTCAAGACGATCGTTCATTTTGGAAACAGGATTGTGCCTGTACAAGATGAAATAATAGAATTTATAAAATCAAGGCTTGTGGATGGCGTGGCAGTCTTACAAAAACCAAAATTCAAGAAAGGCGAAAAGGTATTGATAAAAGATGGTCCATTTAAGGGCCTAAGCGGAATATTCGAAAAGGAGATGGAAGGCAGGGAACGTGTCACGATACTTCTCGACAGCGTCCAGTTTGCTGCAAGCATGGAAATCGATATTGATCTGGTCGCAAGCGCACAATAGCTCAGATATGCGCTGCAAGAGGAAGGGGATATACTATAGAAATACTCGGTAATACCCAGGGGCTTGATCGTTTAATCAGAAGAAGACTTCTAAATCTCTACTCAAAAAAGGTACATCCGTCATTAATCATTTCACCTGATCTGGCGAGAAACATCATGCAGATTTCTCGTGAAATCACAAAACAGGTTGGGCTTCTTATAAACAGAAGGGGAGGTATTACAGCCGTTATTGTTGGAGAAAAAGGCGGTATTGAAATTCCTCAGCTTACAACTGAAAGGGTCGGAAGGGCAAGATTCAGGGGTATCAGGTTTGTCCATACGCATTTGAATGGTGAACTGCTTTCCAAAGAAGACCTGAACGACCTCGCCATGCTGCAACTTGACCTCGTAGCTTGTCTGGTGGAGGGCAGGGCAGGATTAGACGAAACAATTCATATAGGCCATCTGATGCCTGATGTTAAAAAAGGCAGATTATGGGAGTTTATAGGTCCGATAGACATACACGAACTGAACGTCGATTTCGTTGAATTTATAACCACACTGGAAAACGAATTCGTAAAGACGCGCGGAAAATACTATACGATAAACACACAGGGCGGTTGTGTGCTGGTTTGCGTTGTCCCACCAGGTGCAGACAAAAACTTGGACGACCACATATCAGAACTCAAAGACCTCTGTTATTCTTCGGGCATATCTGTTCTCGATGTCGTCATACAAAAACCTAAGACATTACACCCGAAATATCTCATAGGAAAGGGAAAGCTTGAACAAATAGTAATGAAAACACAGCAACTCGGGGCTGACATTCTTGTTTTTGATGAAGAACTTACCCCTGGTCAGATAAGAAATATATCATCTATCACCGATTTAAAGGTCATAGATAGAAACCAGGTGATACTCGATATATTTGCCCAGAGGGCAAAGACGAATGAGGCAAAGATACAGGTTGAACTGGCTCAGCTTAATTATATCTTGCCGAGACTTGCAGAAAAAAATACCGCATTCTCGCGTTTAACTGGTGGTATTGGCGCAAGAGGACCAGGCGAGACAAAACTCGAAGTCGATAAACGACGCATAAGAGACAAGATAAGCTTTCTCGAGAAAAGGCTTAAGGAAATAAGAAAGGTCAGGGATAAAACAAGAGAAAAGAGAAGGGGATCAAATATCCCGGTGATTTCAATTGTCGGTTATACCAACTCCGGCAAATCCACATTATTAAACCTTTTGACAAAAAGCCGTGTGGAGATCGAGAATAGACCATTTAGCACATTAAGCCCGACAACAAGACTCGTTAAATACCCTGAGAGAAAAAACATGATTATAACCGATACAGTAGGCTTCATAAAGGGGTTGCCGAATGTGCTTCTTAAGGCGTTCGTTGCCACACTCGAAGAACTCGAAGATGCAGATATTCTGCTGCATCTCGTTGATATCAGTTCCCCGGACTTTGAAGAGCGCATCGATATCGTAACTAATATAATTGGTTTGCTCGGACTTGAAGATAAGAAGGTTATCATGGTTTTCAATAAGATAGACAAGATGGGCAAGGCTGCCCTATGTAATATTGAAGCGCGCTACAATGCCATTTCCATATCATGCTTGAAAAAGATTGGCATCGACAGATTGATGGAGACGATAGAAAAACATATACAAATCAAAGACCGATTAAGCCAACAGATCGGCGATAAAGATTACTAATGCTGAACTATTTCAACAGTGACAAAAAGTATGCCTTTATCTCTGGGTCAGCACAACTGAAATCAAATTTATTTATGAAATGGTGTAAGGACAAATCTTTCCCTTCTCTAAAAAGCGCATCCACTTTTGCATAAACATCACCCTGGTTGTCTTCCATCCATGCAGTTGCAAATATATCCCTGTCTTCGATTCTTAAAAACCGGCCCTTTGCAATATAAGGACTTCCGCACATGACTGGCTTTAAAAATTCCATCTCTGTTTTTCTTGTCATGCCGATCTTTTTTGTTTCCATAAAAATCGCATACCAGACAATAACATCCAAAATACCAAAAATCATTCCACCATGCAAAACATCGGTATATCCCTCGAATCTGTTATCGATGTTTACATGGCAGTATACGAGTTTAGGTTCATACATCATCGTTAGCCTTAACCCATCCTCCCTGTTGGATCCGCAGAAAAACGAATCTTTATAAACCGGCAGCACACCTTTCATTTATTATTCCTCCACTTCAAAAAGAAGACTGGATGTTTGGATGATTAGATGCTTAGCTAAACTTCCAACCCTCTAATCCTCTGTTCTTCTTGTCTTTCACTCCATCAGCTATGAGCTGATTTATCTAAGTACCTCATCCCTAACTGCCCGCACGCCCCGCCTATATCTTGGCCTCTCGAACTTCTTATAATGGTAGTAAAGTTTTTGCTTAAAAGATATGCATGAAACTCATTTATTGTTTCGGTGTTGGGGGTCTTGAATTCGATATAGGGGGATTCGTTGTAAGGGATTAGATTTATTTTACATTTTGTACCTTTTAAGATTTCAGAAAGTTGTTTTGCATCATTGATCGAATCATTGAAGCCCTTAATCAAAATATACTCAAAGGTGATTCTGATCCTGTTCGTCCCTTTAAATCCTTTTACAAAGTTCAAGATTGCATTTATTGGATAAAGTCTGTTAATCGGCATCAGATATGTCCTTTTTTCGTCGTCCGCTGCATTTAGAGATATGGCGATACTAGCCACCTTGGGTTTTATAAGGCTCAAACCGTCAATCAAACCAACAGAAGAAACTGTGATTTTCCTATATGAATAATCGAGACCAAGAGGTTCTTTTAATAGATCGATTACCTGTATAATGTTGTCAAGGTTATCGATGGGTTCGCCCATACCCATGAAAACAATATTGGTGATAAGTCTTTTGGTTGGCTCTTCTGCATGTCTTTCTGTAAAAACTTTTCTGTCTATATCACTACTGGGCACATAGTTGTCAAGGTATCTTTTCACCGCTACAAGTTGTCCTACGATTTCTGATGCGGAGAGATTCCTGATAAATCCTATCTTTCCGGTCACACAGAATTTACAGCCCATCCTGCAACCTATCTGCGATGATACACACAAAGTGTTCCTTTTTTCTTCCGGTATGAATACGCTTTCCACGATATTGCCATCTTTAAGCAATAGCGCAAATTTTATTGAACCGTCCTGCGAAAAGTGCGCCTCCTTTATCTCCGGGAGACTCATATCAAACATATCCCTGAAAACCATACGCAGACTTTTAGGGATATCGGTCATATCATTAACATCATAAATACCCCTATTATAGACCCACTTGAATAGCTGTCGGGAGCGGTATTTTTCCTTTCCCAGGACGCCAATTGCAGTTTCGAGATTTTTAATGGTTAGCTCAAAGAAATCGTACATTACAAAAAACCTTCATGCTTCTTTACCAACGAAGCACCATAGGTTAACAGAAAAATGGATAATCTTTCAATAGTATTGGGTTTTAAAATATGGCAGGTCAGGGATTCCCTGATATAGGACTTCGATAAGTATGAAATATGGGTAATATTACCGATATTGATATTGACATGAAATGGTAATTTAAGATACGATAGAACACAGTATATTGGTATTAATAGCGGTCATCATTTGAAAACACATTACAAGAGTATATTTGAACGTAATTAAATCAAGGGGAATTGATGACAACAACAATAGTAAGAGAAGTAGTTGGCATCGAAAAAGAGGCAGAATCAATAATTTCACAAGCCAAAGCGTACACAAAGCAACTGGAAAATGAATATGAAGAGGAAATCAAGGCCTACAGAAATAGGATGTCTGATGAATTAAACGAGAAAATCGCTGCATTCCATAAAAATATTGAGGAGACGAATAAGAATGTCCTTCAAGAGGAAGAAATGAGGCTTAATAAATCTCTTGAGGCGATAAACAACATCCCTCAGGATGTCTTGACAGGTCTGGTTAATGCAATAGTTTCTCGTATGTTAAATATATAGAGAAGATATGGCTATAGACTTTTTAAAAAAGGTCACAGTTATAATTCCTAAAGAAAACAGCTTCCGCTTGTTGCAATCCATAAACAATCTGGGTATGATGGAAATTATCGATACCAGGGATTCTCTCGATGAAGATGTACCGTTTGACAGATACGAGACATCCACAGAAGAGGCTGACAGCTATCTCCACAAAATAGATTTTATTCTAAACTTCATGAATATCTTTTATCCCAGAAAGGAAAGCTTTTTAAAAAGTCTTACCCCTCTTCCCATTGTAACGTCAACAGAAGAAATAGATAAGGTTTTAAACAAATACGAGTTCGAAAAACATTACCTTTTTGTCAGTGAGTTGGATGATGTTTACCGAAGCTCAGAGAGGTTGATTAATGAGATTGCGGCAGAGATTGACGAGCTTAAACCGATTTCAGACATCTCTTTTGACCTTAAAGACCTCTTTTCAACAACACATATAGACATCATAATGGGGTATATGCCAAAAAAACACCTCATAGACCTGAAACATGTCGCAGACACACTGGAAAGATTTGCGTGGGAAGAGTTCGAACCAGAAGTTACAGTCGGAAACGACAAAGATCACATAAGTAAAGACAAAAAACACAACGATGGGCGTACCAGAATGTTATTTGCATTTCTCAAAAGGGATGCCGAAGTTGTACGTAAAGCCCTTTCTGATATAGGTTTCGAGGAGATTCAACCCCCTAAAAACGTTGAAAATATTGTGGATAGAATCCAGGAGTTGGGGTTGAGCCTTGAAAAACAACGTAAACAGATAACTGACGTTGCAGAGAAAATAAAACCGCTCATCGATGGTCAACACGAAGAGGAGGGTCGTAGACATTTACAAATACTAAAGGCATACTGGACAAATATCCGCAATAGACAGATTGCTGCCAATAAGGCATTACACGGGAAATGGTTATATATATTAGCCGGATATGTAAGGGTAAAAGACCTGGATACATTCATTGCAATGATAGAAAAAGAATTTCCTGAATCTGTATTAAAACTCGAAGACCCCTCCCTGGAAGAAGACGTACCTGTAAGTATCTCTTTGCCATATCTATTGAGGCCGATCAAGCTGCTTACAGAGATGTTTGGTCTGCCTTATTATAGGGAGTTCGATCCTACGCCTTTTATGCAACTCAACTTCTATATATTTTTCGGAATATGCTTCAGCGATGTAGGGTATGGCACTATGCTTACGCTGATGGGTACATGTTTAGCCTATAAAACCAAGCCTTACAGCGGCGTAAATAACCTTGTCCGCATACTTCTTTACAGCGGAATAAGCAGTATCATTTTCGGAGCGCTTACAGGTTCATGGTTTGGAGATCTGCATAAACCAGAGTATCTCGGGCATGGAAACGTCCTTCATTTGTTACAACAGAGATTCATTGTGCTTAATCCGATGGACAAAACCATACTCGCCCTCATTATTGCATTGGGACTCGGTGTGCTCAACCAGTTTCTCGGTATTACGCTTAAGATGTACGGCGCATTACGTAAAAAAGACTTCTTAGGTGCATTTTCAGATGGGATATGCTGGGTTGCAACATTATCGGGTCTTTTGATGATGACTGGAAAGGTATTCGGTGAGATCCCTCATAAAATATTTTATACTGGTTTATGGCTTTTTGTTGGCGGCGCAATTGGCTTAATTTTTACACAGGGAAGGTTCATCAAAAATCCTTTAGGGAAGATTGCCGGAGGCGTTGTAAGTCTTTATGGAATAGTCGGAAGTTACGGCATAACAGCTTTTATCGGTGACACCCTGTCATATTGTCGCTTGCTCGCCCTTGGCCTAACCACATCGATCATTGCGGTCGCCTTTAATCTCATGGCTGGCATTGTAAGGGAGGTGCCTTATGTAGGTATGGTGTTGTTCATCGTTGTCCTTTTCATAGGTCATATGTTTAATTTTCTTATCAGTGCACTAGGGGCGTTTGTGCACTCGATGAGGCTTATTTTTGTCGAGTTTTTCGGCAGATTTTATGAAGGCGGGACAAGACCTTTCCAACCTCTTGGCTTTGATTCGGCCATGTGTGTTGTGAAAAAGGAAAATGATTAATGATATTTTTAAGGAATATAAAATGGAGGAGAGAAAATGTTGTCTGAATGGATTGAACTGGGACGCGGTCTTTGTTACGGTGGCGCAGGTTTGGCTTTCGGCCTTGCAGGTGCTGGTTCTGCCTGGGGTATTGCAATCGCTGTACACCAATGCGCAGGTGTTCTTCGGGAAAAGCCGGAGCTTTTCGGACGTATGCTTGTAATGATCGCACTCCCTGGAACACAAGGGTTTTACGGTTTTATAGCGGCAATCCTGATCATGACACAGACAGGTTTGATTGGGGGTACAGCCATAAAAATCACACTCGGAACAGGTATGGCTCTATTCTTTGTTGGGCTTGGATGCGGATTAGCCCAATTTGTATCTGCGATAAAACAGGGCGAGGCATCGGCAGCAGGCATTTCGCTCATTGCGAGAAGGCCAGAGGCTGCCGGTAAGGCTATTTTATTTCCAGCTTTTGTAGAGACATATGCTGTCGTTGCCCTTCTTGCAACAGTCCTTTTTATAGTGTTTCTCACCCAACCCCTCGCCCTTGGATTAGTAGCCAAGTAAGATACGGGGTGATCAGATTATGGGTATAGAAAATATTCGCGAAGCGGTCATATCTGAGGCTAGAAAAGAGGCCGAACATATCGTTGAATCAACAAAAAGCCATTTTGCCTCACTTATGAGCAAGAAAAAGAAAGAGATTGCATCAGATTTTGATAGGCTCTATAAGACCCGTTCTTCTGCCATTGCCGATGAATTCAACCGTAAACTGATCCGCTTTAAGGGTATAGCAGGTAAGCAGATTCTCGAAAGACGTAATAACCTATTGAATAACCTGTTTGAAAAGGCAAAAGAACAAATATTGGGCCTATCTCCTGAAAAATATGGATTATTTATAACCGGACTCATCGAAAAGGCCGCTGGGACATCAGGGGGTTTATTGCGAATACACATGGAAGAAAAGGATATTTTTATGGAGGTCCTGTCGCACATAAATAAAATGAGAGGTCCAGACACCTACATCTTTATAGACGAATCGAACCCTTTGACAGAAAAAGGGGGTTTCGTTTTCATAGGCAAAGATTATGAGGTGGAGCAAACATTGGGTTTATTGCTCAGAGACCTAAGACAGGAGATGCTGCCAGAAATAGCAAAGGAGTTGTTTTCTGTACAATCGTAATATGCACCCAACTATTTCAAATATTTCACAATGGGGTTTTGTATCAGGCAGAATAAGCGCCCTTGAGGAAGGTTTTTTGTCGAGGGAGTTTTTTCTCACGATGGCAGGTCAAGAGAATACGGATGACATTCTCCGAAATTTTCAGGATACATTTATAGGAGACTATTTTGCAACAGGTATTACATCGGACGAACTCGATAGTGTTTTTGACAGGTGTTTTTACGAAATGGCACTTTCTTTGAGAAATGACTGCCCCTCATCAATACCAGCCGACATTTTTTTGCTGAAGTATGATTATCTTAACCTTAAAGCCGCCTTGACAGGCAAAAGTACATTTTTGTTTACAACCGAACTTTTACCGCAAGAAAGACTTTCTTCCATAACACAAGGAAATTATTCAGAGCTTCCTCAGCCGCTTAAAGAATCAGTGACACCTGCGACATTTGAAGCCTTTCAGATAGATGCAGGCATTATCGATATAGCGCTTGATGGTTCATACTTAAGACACCTTCTTCTTCTGGCAAATGCTATAAAATCGTCAATGATCAAGAGATATATAACAGAAATGGTGCTTGCATATATTGTCATTATTCTGTGGAGGGCTGTAAATCAGGGCATTGCTTTGAAAAGGTATCAACAATACCTTCTGCCTCTCGGAGATTTTACCGGGGTTGTGAATGACCTGATTGGTGCCAACAATCAAGATGCATGGCAAACAATTATAGGAGATAAAATAGGCGATTTGTTTAATGAGTCACTCGGTTCTCAGACAGATGACCAAATTTCTATTTTCAACCTCAAGGTATCGAATTACTTAGGCAGAATCGCCCGTGAAGGCAGATATCAGACTGCAGGCCCTGAAAGGGTGTTTGCATTTCTCTCGGGGTTTTTCACAGAGATGCAAAATCTTAAACTGGTTTTCACTGGCAGACTCAACAGGATAGATCAGGGTATCATAAAAGAACGGTTAAGGGATTGTTATGTTTAGGGCGGTCGTTGTTGGAGAGAAACATCTCATATTGGGGTTTAGGGCTTTAGGGTTCGAGATTGTCCCGCTTGAAGACAGTTCGAAACTGATGCAAGAATTGATCGGTCTTTCAACTAACGCTGAAATAGGATTGGTCTTTGTTACGGAGAGCTTAGCCATCAAGAATCCTAAAGCTATCGAGGAATTCCGTCAACGTTGCCATACTGTCCTGACTGTTATACCCACCCATGAAGGTAGTAAACATATTAGTTTTCAGGAAATAAGGCAATCTGTTGAAAACTCATTGGGAGTCGACATTCTTGGAAAGGTTAAAAAATAAAAAACGTCTAAGGACTAAAAGGTTATGAATGACAAAAAAGGGAAAGTTGTAAAGGTATCCGGACCTCTGGTCGTTGCCCAGGGTCTTACCGGTGCAAGCATGTATGAGATGGTTCGCGTAGGTGAGGCACGCCTATTTGGAGAAATCATCGAGATCAGAAATGATTACTACTCCATCCAGGTGTATGAAGAAACCGAAGGTATCGGCCCAGGGCAGCCAGTCTTAAGAACAGGCGAACCGTTAAGCGTAGAACTGGGTCCTGGTCTTATCAAATCAATCTACGATGGGGTACAAAGACCCCTTGACGCATTAAGAAGGGATTTTGGCGAATATATCGTTCGTGGAGCAGAACGACCTGCACTGGACAGATCAAAGATATGGGAATTTATTCCCTCCAAAAACGTTGGAGATCATGTTGAACAAGGCGATATTCTGGGGACAGTCAAAGAAAGTGCACTTGTGGTGCATAAAATCATGGTACCGCCGGGTAAATCTGGAATCATCAAAAAGATAGAGCCTGTATCAGGTAATGTTGATACTGAAGTAGCGGTAATTGCAAACAATGGAGGGACATTTGGTGTCACTATGGTACAGAGGTGGCCTGTCCGAGAGCCACGAACGGTAAAACGCAAGGTCATGCCAAGAGAGCCGATGGTGACAGGACAACGCGTTATAGACATGCTATTTCCCATTACCAAGGGAGGAACGGCATGTGTACCTGGACCTTTCGGCAGCGGCAAAACGGTTGTTCAACATCAGCTTGCAAAATGGGCTGATGCACAGATCGTTGTATATGTGGGCTGTGGTGAACGTGGAAACGAGATGACAGATGTTCTGATGGAATTCCCCCGTCTTAAAGACCCTGCCTCTGGTGAACCACTCATGGAAAGGACAGTGCTTGTTGCTAATACATCGAACATGCCCGTAGCAGCAAGGGAGGCAAGTGTCTTTACCGGGATAGCAATTGCCGAATACTTCAGGGATATGGGATATTCTGTTGCGCTCATGGCCGACTCAACAAGCCGTTGGGCAGAAGCTATGAGAGAAATATCAGGTCGTCTTGAGGAGATGCCCGGAGAGGAGGGGTATCCTGCTTATCTCGGCTCTCGTATCGCAAGTTTTTATGAACGTGCTGGAAGTGTAATATGCCTCGGTTCAGATGATAGAAAAGGTGCAGTTACAGTAATTGGCGCTGTATCACCGCCTGGAGGTGATTTTTCTGAACCTGTTGTTCAGGCAACCCTTCGTGTAGTAAAGGTGTTCTGGGGACTCGACGACAAACTTGCATTTTCAAGACATTTTCCCGCTATCAACTGGCTCACATCTTACTCATTGTACCAGGATATGGTTGATGAACATTCTGACGGTAAGTATGACACCCAGTGGTCAGCAAACAGGAAAAAGGCAATGGAAATACTCCAAAGGGAATCTGAATTAGAGGAACTTGTCAGGCTTGTCGGTATCGATGCCCTCTCTCACGAAGACAGACTTATAATGCAAACAGCCAAGATGATAAGAGAGGATTTTTTGCACCAGAACGCCTTTGACGACAAAGATGCCTGCACATCTCTTGCCAAACAGTTCAGTCTTTTAAGGTTGATCATCCATTATTATGAAACAGCGAAAACCTCCTACAGCGAAGGTGCAACGCTGGAATCGCTTATAAGCAGTGATGTTTTGAATGATATTGCACGGGCAAAATTAATCCCTGAAGATGCCCTTGAGCAGTTCAATGCACTCGAAAAGAAAATAACAGAAACAATCTGCACAATAACGCATTAGGGGTAAGAAAAATGACAGGCATTTATAAAGAATATAGAACAGTAACAGAGATCACGGGACCCTTGATGCTTGTTGAAGGTGTTGAAGGGGTAACCTACGGTGAGTTGGCTGATATCAAATTACAGGATGGTGATTTTCGAAGAGGACGTGTGCTCGAAATCGATGGCGACAAGGCGATGGTTCAGATTTTCGAGGGGACAAGCGGTCTATCTCCCCAAGAAGTAAAGGTAAAATTCCTTGGAAAAGGAATAGAACTCGGCGTTTCAATGGATATGCTTGGAAGAGTGTTTGATGGATTCGGCAGACCCGCTGATGACGGTCCTGCAATAATTCCTGAAAAATATTTGAACATCAATGGCAATCCAATGAATCCGTTCGCCCGAGACTACCCGAATGAATTTATACAAACTGGAATATCCACCATTGATTTGCTTAACACGCTTGTGAGGGGTCAGAAATTGCCTCTTTTTTCAGGTTCCGGCCTTCCACATTCGCACCTTGCTGCACAGATTGCCCGTCAGGCAACAGTGCTGAAAACAGGTGAGAAATTTGCCGTAGTATTTGCGGCTATGGGTATTACCTTTGAAGAGGCAGAATTCTTTGTCGCTGATTTCAGACGCACAGGCGCTATCGAAAGAACTGTCGTCTTCGTCAATCTCGCAGATGATCCGCCCATCGAGCGCATTGCCCTTCCCCGGATGGCACTGACCGCAGCAGAGTACTTTGCGTTTGAAAAAGATATGCATGTTCTCGTTATCATGATAGATATTACGAATTACTGCGAGGCATTGCGTGAGATTTCCGCAGCCAGAAGAGAAGTGCCTGGCAGAAGGGGATATCCGGGGTATCTCTATACCGACCTTGCGACACTCTATGAGCGGGCAGGTCGTATAAAAAACAAAAAGGGTTCGATTACACAGATTCCTGTTCTCACTATGCCTGAGGACGATAAGACGCATCCTGTTCCAGATTTGACAGGGTATATCACAGAGGGCCAGATCATAATTAATCGAGGGCTCAATGCCCGCGGCATTTACCCCCCTGTAGACGTGCTTCCATCGTTATCACGCTTAAAGGACAAAGGGATAGGGGCTGGAAAAACCAGAGAGGATCATGCTGACGTGATGAATCAGTTGTATGCTGCGTACGCAAGAGGCAAAAGCGCAAAAGAACTTGCCGTAGTGCTCGGCGAGTCAGCCTTAAGTGATGCCGACATCCTTTTTGTCAAATTTTCCGATGCATTTGAGGATAAGTTTGTTCGCCAGGGTGAGGATGAAAATCGCACAATAGAGGAGAGCCTCAGGATTGGATGGGATCTCCTCGGCATGATACCAAAGAACGAACTTAAACGTATAAAGGATACCTTCATAGAGAAATACTACCCGAAAAGATAAAATATGGCAAAACTTGCAATAAACCCAACCAGAATGGAGCTTTTAAGACTAAGAAAAAGGCTCGTTGTAGCCCAGCGGGGGCACAAGCTGTTAAAGGACAAGCTCGATGGCCTGATGAAGGAATTTATAAATCTCGCAAAAGAATACAGGGATTTTAGGTTGGAGGTAGATGAGGAGCTACCTTATGTGCTTAAACTTTTTGTACTCGCGGAGGTTACATCCTCAAGGCAGATTACCGAGTCAGCACTCGAGAGCATAAAACAGAAATTGACACTTGATGTTACAAGGCGTCGATTGATGAGCGTTGCAATCCCAAAGATAGATGTATCTTTAGGAGAATCCGGCGGTGCATATTCGTTCATACACACCTCATTTGAGCTGGATGTAGCTGTAAAATCACTTAAGAATTTCATGCAGAAACTCATAAGGATGGCTGAATTTGAAGAAGCAGTCCGCATTATAAGCAAAGAAATTGAGAAAACAAGACGCAGGGTCAATGCACTTGAATACACCATGATACCCCGCATGCTGGAAACAATAAAGTTCATTACCAGCAAGCTCGACGAGATAGAACGTTCAAACACCAGCAGACTTATGAAAATAAAAGAGATAAGACTTTCAAAGTCTATCCAAAAATAAGAACAAAAGAGGCAACATGGCAGAAAAGGTCGAACTGCCCATTATGGGTATGAATTGTGCCGCTTGTGCGGCACGCATCGAGAGGGAACTGGGTAAACTCGAACACATTAAAGACGTGAAGGTCAATTTTCCCCTTAAAAAGGCCGTGATATTGACAGATGAAGATATCGAGCTAAAAGGGGTTATCTCCCTTATTCGAGAGATAGGTTATGATGTAGATATCGAAAGTGACGTTACCGTTAGATCGAAAAAGGAAGAGGCTGATTTAAAGGAATCCTTTATCTGGTCAGCATGCATCAGTATTCCTGTAATGGTTTTCTCCATGTGGATGGTGCTTCCACATAACAATCTCATCCTTTTTTTTCTTACCTTGCCTGTTCAGTTCTATTTTGGCATGAGGTTTCATAGGCCTGCACTTCTCAATCTGAAACACCTTACCTCGGATATGAACACCCTTATATCGGTCGGCACTTCAGCCGCATTCTTCTACAGCACCTTTGTGACGTTTTTCCCAGGTGTTGTTTTGAAAGCTGGAATAGAGCCTCATGCATATTTTGATTCAAGCGCAACCATTATCACACTCATCTTATTCGGTAGATACCTCGAGTCAAAGGCAAAGACAAAGACTTACACAGCAATAAAGATGTTGTACGAATTATCACCAAAGGAATGCATCCTCGTTAAAGATGGTTTGGAAACAAAGGTATCCGTTGATAACATTGAAGTGGGGAATCATGTCCTCATTAGGCCTGGCGAGAAGGTACCTGTTGACGGCAAAGTAATAGAGGGCACAACCTATGTGGATGAGTCCATGATCACAGGGGAAGGCGTGCCTGTCCACAAAGGCATTGGCAGCGAGGTCATCGGCGGAACGATAAACGGCAAAGGTTCTGTTTTGGTGGAGGTTTCACGAATAGGAAAGGATACAGTGCTTTCAAAGGTCATCAGGCTTGTGGAAGATGCCCAGTTCACAAAGGCACCGGTTCAGAGACTTGCAGACCGCGTTTCCGGCATATTTGTACCGATCGTGATTCTTATAAGCTTTGGTGCGTTTTTTGTCTGGTATGCCTTTGGGCCTGCACCAAAACTGACGAATTCTCTTTTGTCTTTCGTGAGTGTATTGATCATCGCCTGCCCATGCGCATTGGGTCTTGCAACGCCTACAGCAATTATGGTATCGACAGGGGTCGGGGCGAGAAACGGAATACTGATCAAAAGCGCTGAGGCGCTCGAACTTGCCAGTCAGACAAAACATATCCTCTTTGACAAGACAGGTACGCTTACCGAGGGTGCCGTTGAACTTACCCAAATCATCCCGCTTGGCAGGTACACAGAAAAGGACATAATGAACGTTTTGTACAACCTTGAAAGACAATCGGAACATCCTTTCTCTGAGGCGTTACGGCCAAAGTCTGATGAATTGAAGATAAAATCTGTTAACGTGAATAATTTCCAGGCTGTACCGGGTAAAGGTATTAAAGGCGAAATCGATGGAAATGTTTATTTTGTAGGGAATATGTCTTTCTATGAAGAAAACAACAAATTACCCCACGATAACATCATTCATCAATACAGTCAAAAGGAAAGAGAAGGCGCATCTACGGTTCTCGTATGGCGAGAAGACGAAATCATGGGAATTGCAGCATTCAGCGACACATTAAGAAACGACTCCGTTCAGGTAGTTGAACAACTGAAAAAGATGGGTATCGTATCGGTCATGATAACAGGAGACAGCAAGGATGGGGCAAAGACCATAAGCGGAAAGGTCGGCATCGAAACATATTACTATCGTGTATTACCCGACCAGAAGGCGGATATTGTTAAATCATTCAAAAAGAAAGGTATTACAATGATGGTCGGTGACGGTATAAATGATGCGCCGTCTTTGGCAACCGCTGATGTGGGTATTGCTATGGGAAAAGGGACAGATATTGCTATCGAATCCGCAGATGTAGTTCTTATGAGAGGACAACTTTCAAGATTGGTCAGTTTTATAAGGCTTTCACGCAAAACCCTATGGGTTATAAGAGAAAATCTCTTCTGGGCATTTATCTACAACGTGCTCGGCATACCAATTGCTTTTGGTGTGTTATATCCTTTTTTCAATATAAGACTTGAACCAATGTACGGCGCATTGGCAATGATGATAAGCTCTGTATCTGTGGTAACAAATTCTCTAAGGTTGAGATTTTTCAAAGAATAGAAAACAAAAGAGTATGTTTCTCTGGTTTCTTTAGTTTGTCTGGTTTCTTTGATTGAGGAACCCTTTGCCCCTTAGCTTTTTTCTATCAACTATCAACCACCTTTCCCCTCGACCCCTTTCTTTTAGAAGGTTAGATGTGTAGATGTTTGGATGTGTAGCTAAACATCCAACCCTCCAACCCTCTCCTGTCTCCTGTCTTCTGCCTCCTGACCTCTGCCTCCTGACCTCTGTCTTCTATTTTCTGTCTCCTGTCTTCTGCCTTCTGTTTCTAACCCTCTAAACCTCCAACCTTCCAACCCTCCAACCCTCTAACCCTCTCCTGTCTCCTGTCTTCTGTCTTCTGCTTCTAACCCTCATTAAAGGATTCAAGGCGAGAAAGACTGGAGGATTAAAGACATTCTGTTGACAAAAACGCTAAAAAGACTTATTTAATATAGACTGCTTGAAATCACACAAACGGAGGTTTTTATGAGTAATGCAAAGGCAGTTACAGATAATGAGTTCATGGAAGTCGTCCTTGAGTCCAAAACGCCGGTGCTTGTAGATTTTTGGGCAACATGGTGTGGGCCATGTCAAGCGATGGGACCTGTTATCGATACAATCGCGGGCGAATATGAAGGCAAGGTAAAGGTCTTCAAGATGAATGTGGATGAAAACCCTTTAACCCCTGTTAAATATGGCATAAGAGGTATACCTACCGTCATCCTTTTCAATAAAGGAGAGGTTGTTGACAGAATAATAGGCGCACAACCAAAGGCAAACCTCGATAACCTTATAAAAAAAGTGGTTGTCTGATATGGATGAAAAAAAACAGGCAGTCTATTTCAAGAAGGTAGAAGATGAACCTTTTGCAAAACTATTAAACATCAAGCTAAAGGAAGTTAGCGAAGGGTATGCTCGCTGCGAGATGGAATACAGCGAGCAGATGGATAATATTTATGGCTCTGCTCATGGTGGCGCTTTATTTTCCCTTATTGACGAGGCATTTGAAATATCATCGAACAGCCATGAAAATATAGCGGTCGCACTTAACATGAACGTGACATATATGCGCCCGCCCAGAAAAAACACAGTGCTCGTGGCGGAATCAAAAGAGATCAACAAAACAAAAAAAACAGCTTCGTATTATATCACCGTCAGGGATAATGAAAATCTTATCGCAGTGTGTCAGGCATTGGTTTTTGTAAAGGATATCGCCATACCGTTTCTGGAAAAAGTTTAAAAAATTCTGCCTATTGTTTTTCTTTCGGCGTGACGAGTATACGGGCCTTTTTTTCCTTTTCCCCTTCTACCACCACTCTGTCTTCATCTATATAGTAAGTGACAACTTCGCCCGTTAGCTTGTCCTGTCCGGAATATACCGTCACGTTGCCTTTCAGCACGATCTTGCTTTCTGCATTATTGAATATCGCCTCTTTGCTGGTGGCAGTCCTTTCTTTTTTTACTATTTTTACGTTTCCTTTTGCATGGGCCTTGTCGATCTCGTTTGTTTCCTCGTTCATCGAAGCCTCTATTATGTCGCAAAATATATAGAGATCTTCCTGTTTTGCTACCACATTTCCTTTGAAAATTACATACTTCTCTTTATCAAAACCTTCCATTGTATCCGATACTATATCTATCGGTTTGCTTGTATCAAAAAAAGAGAGTTTGCTTTCTTCTGGAGCCTTCTTGGTCTCTGTTTGGGTTTGGGCAATCATCTGGGGTTTAAGCTCTATATCCCTTTTCTTCCTCTCCTCCGACGTATAAAGCGCAGGGCTAATGGATCTGTCCGCCTTTGCCAGTTGGAGCGTCTTTCTTTCCCGCGTAGCAGCCCTTACGTACATGCTTTTAGGAAACTTTGTCTTGAGCATATCCACAAAGTACTCGCTTTTTTGTAATTCTCCAAGCGCCCTGTAAGACAAAGCCAGATAATAAAGTGCCTTGTCTGTTCCGTTCATATCGGGATATTTTTTTAAAAAATATTCAAGTCGCATAATGGCAGCGTTGTATTTAAATGTATTATAATAAAACTCACCGACATAAACCTCCCTGTCAGCAAGTTTCTGAACCAACTTTTTCATTTTTATATCGACTAATTTTGCATAGCTGCTTGCTGGAAATCTGTTCTTCAGATACGTATATCTTTCTATTGCCTTTAATGTATATGCCTGATCGCGGTCAAAGCTCAGCGATAGGATTTCGTAACATTCCCCAAGCCTTACCAACACATATGGTATGTTGGTATCCTCAGGATGGGAATTGAAAAAATCCTCATAAACACCTGATGCGAGTATATACTCCTTTTTTTCAAAATACACATCCCCGAGTTTGACTGTTGCAACAAAGGCGATAGGATCAAAAGGATAGTTTTCCCTTATTGCGGAAAACTTTTCTATTGCCTTGTCATATTTCTTTTGTTGCATCAGGTTGACGCCCTCGACATAAAGGTCACCGGGATTTCCAGGTTTTTTCGCTGTTTTCGCCCCGCAAGATACAAGAAGTAGGAATGATACCAAAAGTACGATTAATCTTTGCATGTGTCTTAATTATAACAGAAGAAAAAAAATTATGCTATGTTTTATATGTCATGGACATAATCAAATATATTGAAAAGGGATTGGGTTCATTCGATATTCAATGCGACAAGGATACAGTCAAAAAACTCTGTTATTATATCGAGGAACTCGACAGGTGGAACAGGCATATCAATCTCACAGGTATCAAAGATATACATTCCATCGTTGAAATACTGCTATACGATGCCTTTTTTCTGTTTAAAAACATAAAAGATCGAAAAACCATTCTCGATATGGGCTCAGGAAACGGCATACTATCAATCACTATCAGCATATTAAACAAATCTCGTGATTTTACAAATATATTCTCTGTAGATAAACGTATTAAAAAGATCCAATTCCAGAGACATATAAAAAGAATGTTGCATTTAAGCAATCTTACAACAATACATAAAAGGATCGAGATGCTTGAACCCATGGGTGTGGATACACTTTTAGCAAAAGGTTTTGGGACAACAGAAGATATCCTTCGCTATGGAGGCAACCATCTCACAAAAGAAGGGCTTGCGTTTATCTTAAAGGGCAGCAATGAAATACCTCATGTTATCGAAGGCTTCTGTTTGAAAAAGGATGAATGTTACGCGCTTCCAGATGGCAACAGGATGTACAGGCTTTTTGTTTATCAAAAATCCTGATCAAATCTCATCTTCGTCTATCTCTTTGATTTCTACAAAATATTTATTTATATTTTTATTATATTCGACAAGTTTCACATCAAATGTTCCTTGTCCCTTTTCATCAATCGCGATAATATCCGAATATGTACCCACTATCGTGCAGTCCTCATCACCCAAATGCACTGATACCAACAACAGCAATTCCCTCTCTGAGTTATTTTTTATATTCCCCGTTACCTTTGCCCAGTATGGCAGTGTTGTCTGCGCACAACACCCCGGCGGTGAAAGAAAAAGGGCATGGCTCTTTAATTCAATCTCATCAGGCAGGGTTTCACCTTCATATTGAGGCATTTTTATTATATAATCATTGATATTGGTCATTTGAAACCCATAGAAGCCAATTTATTATAACAAATATTTTACCAACATTGACATATAAAATATTTTTCTATAGATTAATAATATCTATATGGTCAAGCTTGGAATCATCTCTGATACACATTTAAACAGGGTCACCGATGAATTCAGCAATACGATAAAAAACATCTTTCGAGAAGTTGATTTGATAATACATGCAGGTGACATGACGAGCCTTTTTGTCTATGATTATTTATCAAACTGGAATATTAGTGCGGTAAGGGGCAATATGGATGATCTTGATTTGCAAAACATTTTACCGGAAAAAAGAATCGAAGAGATAGAGGGCAGAAGGATAGGTATTATCCATGGCAGGGGCTCACCTTATGGCTTGGGCAATTTAGTCTTCAATGAGTTTCAAGACGTTGATATAATTATTTTTGGACATTCGCATATCCCCTTCTACGAGAAAAAAGGCAAAGTTGAGATGTTCAATCCTGGCTCATACAAAGGCTTATCAGGACAATCAGGTACGGTTGGCATAATAGAGATTGACGACTCATTGAGGTTTGAGCATATACAGGTTAGATAAGTAAGTCTGTAGGATCTGTTTGTTTCAAATTAATATTATTTTGAGGGTGAACTAAAAATGAATACCATTTACCTCTCTTTCGTATGGCACATGCATCAGCCTTATTACAAAAATCTTTATACTGGCGAATATCTGCTCCCTTGGGTACTCCTTCACGGCACAAAGGATTATTTTGATATGCCGTACATCTTGAAAGAATTCAGCGGCATAAAACAAAACTATAATCTTGCCCCATCTCTGCTCATACAGCTTCAAGACTATGACGAACCAAACATAAAAGATAGATGTCTCGATATATCTAAAAAACCTGCAAACGATCTAACTGATTCCGAAAAGATATATCTTTTGATGAACTTCTTTAATGCGCACTGGGATAACATGATTAAACCATTTCCCAGATATTTTGAGCTTTTAAAAAGGCGTGGATTCTATTACCCAAAAGAGGATATAAACAAAATTAAGGATTACTTTAACGATGATGATTTTAGGGACTTGCAGATACTTTTTTTTCTGTCCTGGATGGATCCTTTATATTATGAGATGTATGATGGCCTTGTCTATTTGAAAAAAAAGGGCAGAGGGTTCAGCGAGGCGGATAAAAAAATAGTCGTGGATGTTCAACGTAATATCTTAAAGGCCATTATTCCGTTATATAAAAAACTTTCAGAAGAAAATACCATTGAACTCTCAACATCCCCATTCTACCACCCCATCATCCCTTTGCTTATAGACAACAGGGTAGCGAAAGAAGCAATGCCTGACGTACAGCTTCCCGAGCGGATATTTAATAGGCCGGAGGATGCATCCGCTCAGATAAAAAAGGCAAAAGAACTGTTTAATCAGATATTCGGATCCAATCCAAGGGGAATGTGGCCCCCCGAAGGCTCGGTAAGCGACGATGCCCTTGCCTTGTACATTGAAAACGACGTAGAATGGCTTGCCACAGACGAAGAGATTATATACAGAAGCCTAAACCTTGAGTGTAGAAAAGATGGCGGCGGTTTTCATCTGAACCCCGATGTTCTTTATAAGCCGTATCTTTACGAGAAAAATGGCAAATGCATATATGTTCTTTTCAGAGACAAGACCCTTTCTGATCTGATATCATTTCATTATTCCAAAACTCACCCTAAGGATGCCGCAATGGATCTCATAGGGCGCATAAAGCACATTGGCAGGTCTGTTGAGGGTAGAATCCATAACCCTCTGATAACTATTGCGATGGATGGCGAGAATGCATGGGAAGGTTACAGTAATGATGGCAGGGATTTTTTTAGATATCTTTATGAGGGCTTATTGAGGGAAAATGGCATTGTATGCTCAACTGTTTCGGAATACTTACAGGATGCAAAAGATGTGGGCAGATTCCACCATTGTTTCGCCGGTTCATGGATTGCCAATAATTTTTCTATATGGATTGGTCATCCTGAAGATAATATGAGCTGGTCTTTGCTCTCCGAAACAAGGGATTTTCTCGAAGAGACCGATCCAAAAAAGGCAAATCAAAATGCATGGGAATCTATTTATATTGCAGAGGGGAGTGACTGGAATTGGTGGTATGGCGATGAGCATGTCTCAGAAAACGATGAAATTTTTGATTTCCTTTTCCGTGAAAATCTCTCCAACGTCTATAGGTTCTTGGGAAAGACGCCCCCTGAGAAATTAAACATACCGGTTATCCTCGAAGGTAGAGAAGTAAAGCCCTTGCGGGAGCCAATGAATTTTATCCGTCCAGATATCGACGGCAAGGTAACAGACTACTTTGAGTGGCTCGGTACAGGTTATATTGAAGGGAAGGGGCACGGTCTTGCCATGCACGATGCAATTTCGCCCATTAAGGGGCTATACTACGGTTTCAACGAACATTTACTTTTTTTAAGGGTCGACATCGACAAGTCCTTTGTCCAAAACATTGATAATCTCTCAGTTGAAATAGGTTTAATAGCACCTCAGTCTTTTGAGGCGACTTATGTTTTTAAAGATAAATCTATAAAAGGCACCTTTCCCGTAAAGATGGTCTTCTCTGAGGTGCTTGAAGCTGCTATCCCTTTTGAATTGCTCGGCGTTAGAGGGAAAGACAAAATCGAGGTTTGGGTAACGCTTAAAATAAAAGAGATGATGGTCGGACGCATCCCGGCCAGAGGATATCTCGTAATCGATGTACCTTCGGAGACATTCGAAATGGAGATGTGGTATATATAGTTAACAAAAAAGGGTTAGATGTGTATTTTTAGAGGGTTAGATGTTTGGAAGTGTAGATGGGTAGAAGGCTGGAGGGTTAGAAGGTTAGATGTGTAGCTAAGCCTTTTTTCTCTGAGAAGGTTAGATGTTTGGAGGTATAGAGGTGTGGCCAACCTTCCAACCCTCTTCTACCCTCTACCCTCTACCCTCTGTCTTCTGACTTCTGTCCTCTGTCCCCTGTCTTCTGTATTCTGCCTTCTGTCTTCTGTCTTCTGACTTCTGTCTTCTGTCTTCTGTCTTCTGACTTCTGACTTCTGTCCTCTGACTTCTGCCTTCTGTCCCTGCCTCTAAAAGATTTTTCACCGATTGATTTTCTTCTTTGAGGAGACCGGATTTTCACAGATGATTGCAACCAGGGGTGGTTAATCCCTGGTGTTGGGCAATAGGCCGTCAAAGGCTGATCCTACTGACCACCTTTACCTCACTTGCCGGAAAATGCCCATTGCCTTTTTTATTATTTTTGTTGGTGTGTGTTTGCCCTGGATATTAATTGATGGCATTGCAACTCGTCGATTGCCAACGCAGCATATGTTAGTGTAAAATAGATTGCCGAAGACGGGACTTGAACCCACACAGGCTGTACTGCCTACTAGACCCTGAATCTAGCGCGTCTACCAATTCCGCCACTTCGGCATTATATTAATGCTTAAACTTATATAAGTTGGTATGCAGATGTCAAGAGGTGAATATGAAAATTTATGAATTTCTGAAAGACGTAGAAAAATATCCAAATCCTGTGCTGACTATTGGCAATTACGACGGTATTCATATCGGACACAAAAGGATCATAGAAAGGGTTAAGAAGAGGGCACAAGAAACAGATGGGACATCGATGCTTATGACCTTTTTCCCTCACCCTGTAAGCGTTGTCAAGCCTGATAAAATACTATGTCTTATAACGCCCCTCGATGTAAGAAAAAGACTTATCTCGGAGACAGGAATCGATGTGCTTTTCGTCCTGCCGTTTAATGAAGAATTCAGACAGTTGACGCCAAGAAAATTTGTCGAAGATATCCTTGTAAAAACGATTGATATAAAAGGGCTTATCGTTGGTTATGATTTCAAGTTTGGTCAGGGGGGTAAAGGCAATACAGATTTATTGACACAACTTTCTACAGAGTATGGTTTTTTTTTCGAGGTTGTTGAGGCCATTACCTTCAATGGAGAGAAGATAGGCAGCAACAGGATACGAAAGCTTATCATGGATGGCGACACAAAGAAGGCTGAAAGTTTTCTTGGGAGGCCATACGCGATAGAGGGGATGGTGACACATGGAGACGGAAGAGGAAAGGGGCTTGGTTTTCCAACCGTCAATCTAAAAACTGACTATGAACTTATCCCTAAGGATGGTGTCTACGTAAGCAAAATTGAAATAAACGGTAAGATGTTTCCATCAGTAACAAATATAGGTTATAATCCTACCTTCGGTGTAAACAGACGCTCTATAGAAACGCATATATTGGATTATAATGGAGACCTTTACGGTTCTTACATAACACTTTATTTTTATGAAATGATAAGGGGAGAAATTAAATTTGAAAGCATCGATGCGTTAAAAGAGAGGATAGGGGCTGATATAGATATCGCCAGAAAGTATTTTAACAATAAAAGATAAATAGAACGGGAGGCGTTTAAATGGGCTTAAGGTATGAAGAAGTGAACGAAGATGTTTTATCGTTGCTAAGAGAGGTAAGGGGTGAATATTTTCCTGAGTTGAAGAACGCAAAGATTAAGGCTTTGTTTGACATTAAAAAGAGGAAATCGGGTGGTATGCTGGTGCTTGCACGTATAATGAAAACAAACGACCTGCTCCGGCATTTGACCATAGATGAGGCAGAAGCCATCGAAGGATACGATTACATTATAGCGCTTGACAAGACATGCTGGGAAAATATCATAAGGGATGATAAAGTCAGAATCTTGAGACACGAATTGAGGCACGCCTATTTCGATATTGAATCAGAGGACAATCCTTACAGACTACAAAACCACAGTATATCGGATTTTTACGAAGAGGTTGAATTCAATAAAGATGACCCACGCTGGAGGGAGAGGCTTGCAGCGGTCGTAGAAGACATCTATGAACAGAAAAAAGAGGCAAGACAGGACAAAAATAAGAAAAAGAGGGAATAGCGCAACAAGCAACCGACTGGAATATAAACGGACGATGAATGAGATTCGATAGTAAATATTTTGATTGTTCCTAAAATATTTTAATGGTATTATTACAATATGACTGATAAAGAAAATGCAAATACGTATGAAGGTTCAGTTGAAAAGATAAAAACCCCAGAAAATGTAGTTATTGTGAATCCCGATAAACCACTTTATGGAGTGGAGTATCTCTGTGAGTATCTAAGCGAGCTTCCTGAGCTTTTCCCTGATGGTCAAGGGCTGGATAGTTCACTTTCGCGTGCCAAGCAAAAATAGGAAATACCTTTGCAACAAGACATGTTTGTTTGAACCATATTTTATGGTTGGGTATTTTTGTGATTAGTTTTTTCAATTTTAATGTTGGTTATTTTATTGCTGGAGGATAATCATGAAAATTTCTTTAGGGGCTAAATCGGTTGTGTATCCTGCCCCAAGCTTTGTTGTGGGTACATATGACAAGGATGGAAGACCTAATGTGGCTACTGCGGCCTGGTGCGGTATCTGCTGTTCAAAACCACCATGTATTGGGGTTTCTTTTAGAAAGGCCACATATACTTATGGGAATATTGTTGAGAAAAAGGCTTTTACCGTAAATGTACCTTCTGAGAGGTATGTGAAGGAGGTAGATTTTTTTGGTATTGCGTCAGGAAGAAAGGTAGATAAGTTTGCAAAGGCAGGCATGACACCTGTAAAGAGTACTTTTGTGGATGCTCCGTATATTGCTGAGTTTCCGTTTATGCTCGAATGTAAGCTTATTCACACTATTGAATTGGGACTTCATACACAATTCATCGGTGAAATCGTTGATGTGAAGGCGGATGAAGATATTGTAAATGCTGAAGGAAATATAGATATAGAGAAGGTAAAACCGATTATCCTAAGCCCGGGTCTTCTTAAATATTTCGGTATCGGTCAATATCTTGGAAAAACGTTTTCTATAGGCAAGGAGCTTTAAATTAAAATCTCGGCTTATGGTATAGGTTTTTCAATTAACCAGCCAAAGTTGGTTTTTTGACCTGTTGTGTTCATCAACGTATACCTTTTTGGGTTCGAATGTTGCAAGTTCTTTCTCGTCATAGCTTGCATAGGTAGCTATAATGATGATATCGTTCTTCCTTGCCTTATGGGCTGCTGCCCCATTGACACATATGATACCTGAGTTATTATCACCCTTAATAGCATATGTGGTGAATCTCTCACCGTTTGTAACGTTGTATATCTGAACCTGCTCATAAGGAATTATGTCTGCCTGCTCCATAAGCGTCCCATCTATTGTTATACTGCCTTCGTAATGAAGATTGCTTTCAGTGACCCTTGCTCTGTGGATTTTTGATTTCATCATCGTTTTAAACATAATTAAGCCTCCGTCAAAATAGTGTTGTCGATGAGCCTTGTCTTGCCTATCCGACAGGCAATGGCAAGGACTGCCTTTTTATCTTGTATATAATCAAGTTCTTTTAGAGTTTCAGCATCAGATATATTGATGTATTCGATATCGATACCGTCTCTGGAACTCAAAATCTTTTCTGCCTCTTTTCTGAGGGAGTTGGTATTTCTCTCTCCGCCCTTGAAGAGTTCTTCAACCCTTTTTATCGATGCGTATATGAGAAGGCCTTTTTCGCGTTCCTCCGGACTCAAATAGGTATTCCTGGAACTCATTGCAAGACCCCCGTCCTCCCTCACGGTGGGAAAGGACACTATTTCGATATCCATATTAAGGTCTCTGACCATTCTTTGAATGATTATAAGTTGCTGGTAGTCTTTCTGTCCAAAAACTGCATAGTGCGGTTTTACAATGTTGAAAAGTTTCGTGACAATTGTGGTAACTCCAACAAAATGACCCTTGCGGGAAAGACCACAGAGGTGGTCTTCCAGTTCTCTAACCTGAACATATGTGAAATATTGGTCAGGATACATCTCTTTTTTGTCTGGGAAAAAGGTTATATCGGTTTTTTCCTGGTCAAGAAGACGCTTATCCCTTTCGAAGTCGCGTGGATATTTGTCAATGTCCTCATTAGGACCGAACTGTGTGGGATTGACAAATATGCTCACCACAACTATATCGCATAGCTCTCTTGCCTTTTTTACAAGTGCAAGGTGCCCTTCGTGGAGATAGCCCATAGTGGGAACGAAACCGATTGTTTTTCCTTCCAGACGCAGTCTTTCTGCTGTCATCTGCATCTCTTTTGCTGTCTCAATGATTTTCATTTTAATATCTTTTAAGCTATCCCTCTAATGGAATGAGTGGCTGTCATCAGGGAATTTCCCTTCCCTCACATCTTTTATATATTCTTTTATTGCCACATCTATCTCTGATCTCATGTTGAGATATGTTTTTACAAACTTGGGTCTGAAGTCGCCGAGGAGGCCAAGCAGATCGTGAATTACAAGCACCTGCCCATCGCAATCAGGACCTGCGCCGATGCCTATAGTTGGAATGCTGATGGTCTCTGTGATCTTTTTTGAGATGTTTCTCGGCACGCACTCAAGGACGATGGCAAAGGCGCCGGCATCTTCGACTGCTTTTGCGTCATCCATGAGCCGCTCTTCCTCCTTTTGAACCTTGTAGCCACCCATGCTATGCACCGATTGAGGTGTCAGCCCGATATGTCCCATTACAGGTATGTCAATATCAGTTATGGCCTTAATAACATCTTTCATTCTCTTGCCGCCCTCGAGTTTGACTGCCTCGGCACCGCTTTCCTTTATCATACGGCCAGCATTGCGTTTTGCCTGTTCAATACTTTCCTGGTATGACATGAAAGGCATATCTATTACAACAAGCGCCTTTTTTGCACCCTTGACGACGGGCTTTGTATGGTGGATCATATCTTCTATGGTTACGGGTATCGTGTTGGGATATCCAAGGAGAACCGAGCCTACGGAATCTCCCACAAGAATCATGTCGATCCCAGCATTGTCCATGATGTTTGCAAAAACAAAATCATAAGCCGTTAACATGGTGAGTTTTTCCTTACCCTTTTGTGCCCTTATTGCTGGTACCGTGACCTTTTCCATAAAGCCCCCTAAATAAAAAAGCCTTCCGAACTGAGTTCAGAAGGCAATAATTCCATATCCTTCCGTCCCGGTCCAGATGCTGGATCCAAGCGGTTTGTGCAGATATTGAAACAGAGATTATTTTGAATGTCAACAAATATTTTTAAAATATTATACCTAATTTATATTGTGCAATGATATAATAAAAATCGACGATTTATTCAAACAGGATTTCAATTTTAAAGCAGGTGAACGTGAAACAAGACAGACAGAAACCAAACAAGTTTAGTATTATCGACCATGAGGCTGACATTGGATTGGAGATATACGGGAAATCAATGGAGGAGCTTTTTGCTAATGCAGTCGATGGATTATTTTCTTTAATCGTTGAAGCAAAGGATATAACACCTGAGAAGGGGAAAAGGTTTGACACAAATGCAAACGGTGAAACCCTTATAGCTTTTCTCAATGAACTACTGTATATGTGGGAAACAGAAGGTTTTATACCGGTTGATTTTTCATTAAAAATTGATGAAAAAAAACTCACAGGTACGGTTATTGGTGGGATATTTGATCCTGGCAAACATACGGCGAAGCAAGAGGTCAAGGCGGTAACCTATCATGGATTTTCAATTACAGAAGGTGAGAGTGGCTTTGTAGCAAAGATTATTCTTGACGTATAAGAAAACCTTGTTCAAAACGTTAGTTAAACATGAAAGGGACCATAGATAACCTTAAAAAAATTCATGACAACCGTTACGTGGTCGAAAAACACGACCGGATGAATGTTGACGGGGTGATTTATATCAATGAAGAACTACTTAAAATTTTAGGCACTGATGAGAGCATAAAGCAGGTCGAAAATGTTGCGACACTTCCGGGGATTGTAAAGGCGTCAATGGCGATGCCTGATATCCATTGGGGTTACGGTTTTCCTATAGGGGGCGTTGCGGCATTTGATATGGAGAATGGTATTGTTTCTCCCGGGGGTGTGGGGTACGACATAAACTGAGGTGTCAGACTTTTGCGCTCCGTGTTGAGCGTCCACGATATAAAAGTTAAATTGCCTGATATAATCGATAGCCTCTTTAGAAATATTCCGAGCGGGGTAGGTTCGCACAGAAAAGACTTCAAGCTTTCAAGAGACGAATTGAAAAAGGTACTTGTGAAGGGTGCACTTTGGGCTGCTGAGCGTGGATATGGAGAAGCGGAAGATATTCAGTTCACAGAAGATAACGGATGTATTCAGGATGCAGTACCCGACAATGTGTCTGAAAAGGCATACGAAAGGGGCAAAGACCAACTTGGAACACTTGGTAGTGGCAACCATTTTGTGGAGGTTGGTTATATCGACGAGATATATGATGTTGATGCTGCTTCGGTTTTTGGCCTTTTTGAAGGGCAGGTTACTGTTATGGTGCATACTGGCTCTCGCGGTCTCGGATATCAGATATGCGATGATTATATAAGGGTGATGCTGAAAGCGTCCGAGAGGTACGGCATATATCTTGCTGATAGGCAATTGTGCTGTGCACCTGTTGCATCCCCTGAGGGGCAGCGGTATCTTTCGGCCATGGCCTCTGCCGCCAATTTTGCATTTGCAAACAGACAGATGATAACCCACTGGGTGAGAGAGGTGTTTGAACAAGTTTTTAAAATGAGTTACAGCAGGCTTGGCCTGTCTCTTCTATATGATGTCTGCCATAATATTGCAAAGCTTGAGAAACATAAAATAGTCAAGAAAGGCAAAGAAGAAGAAGTTGTACTATGTGTGCATCGGAAAGGGGCTACAAGGGCATTTGCGTCTGGCAGTCCTTTGATACCACAAAGATACCGGTTAACTGGTCAGCCTGTTCTTGTTCCAGGCGATATGGGAAGGGCTTCGTATATATTGTCTGGTACGGAGAAGGCAATGAACGAAACTTTTGGCAGTACGTGTCACGGTGCGGGGCGTGTTATGAGCAGAAGCCAGGCAATTAAAACATCAAAGGGAAGAGCCATTTCGCAAGAACTTGAGTCAACAGGTGTTTATGTCAGGGCTTCAAGCAAGGCGACAATCGCAGAAGAGATGCCCGAGGCGTATAAAGATGTATCAAAAGTAGTTAAAGTGGCTCATAATGCTGGTATTTCAAGGCTTGTCGCAAGGATTATACCTCTCGGAGCGATTAAGGGCTGACTTGAAAGGGTATCTTTATGGTTGATGATAGGGGGCTGATAGTAGTTTTTACTGGTGATGGCAAGGGCAAAACAACGGCTGCACTGGGGGTCGCTCTTCGGGCAAGCGGGAGGGGTATGAAAACGCTTGTGATTCAATTCATAAAACAAGGCGGCACATCAGGTGAACAAACTGTTTGTCCATCGGTTGTGAAAGAAATAGAGATATACCCTTTTGGTATGGGTTTTGTATTTCATGATGTTGAACGGGTTGCCCACAAGGAAGCGGTTGAAAATGCCTGGCGGTTTATGGAAAAGATGCTTGAAAAAGGCAAATACGATATCCTTGTGCTCGATGAACTCAACGTGGTGCTGCACCTTGGTCTTTTTCCCGTAAAAAGGGTTGTTGAATTTTTATATAAAAAAGATAGCACCCTTCATGTAATTATAACAGGAAGGGGTGCGCCTTCAGAGATAGTGGAATTGGCAGATATCGTTACAGAAATGAAACAAATAAAACATATTTTTAATTCTGGTGTAAAATCTGCAATAGGCATTGATTATTAAAACATCAAAAATCTTTAAAAGGTCTCTTTACAACATGATAAAAAAAGGGTAAAAGAAGTTTTGCAACCATAATTCAATGGAGATTTTAGAATTTGTCAATCAGTTATGTGTCGTTGATTGTAAATCAATAACAGGAGGAACCATGGACCCAAAGGAAAAACTGATCTTTGCCCTTGATGTAGAACACTTTGAAGAAGCCCAGAAACTTGTCATGGAATACAGGGGGCATGTGGGTATGTTTAAGGTCGGCAAACAGTTGTTTACGCATTGCGGTCCAAAAATTGTTGATTTCATAAATATGAAAAATTCGAAGGTTTTTCTTGATTTAAAGTATCATGATATACCCAATACCGTATCAAAGGCGGCAATCGAGGCAGTGAAACTCGGCGTTGATATGTTCAATATCCACACAATGGGCGGTTTTAACATGATGAGGGATGCGAAAACAACCCTTGTCAACACCTCAAAAAAATTGCAATTACAGAGACCAAAGATAATAGGTGTTACAGTTCTTACGAGTATGGATGATGAGGCATTTATGGGCATGGGCATTAATATATCTGTTAATCAGTTGACAAAAAATCTTACGTTGCTTGCAAAAGAGGCAGGGCTTGATGGTGTGGTTGCTGGTGGAAGCGAGATCGAGATGATACGCGAATTATGTGGCAATGATTTTATTATACTGACACCTGGGATTAGGCTTGACGACAAAAAGGATGACCAGAGGCGTACAATAACACCGAAAGAGGCTATTCTCAAAGGTGCAACATATATCGTTCTTGGCAGGGCGGTGAGAGAAAGCGACAATCCACATGCGCTTTTCGAGAAGATTTATAAAGATATCGATGATGCCCTATCTAGTTGATAAAAACAGCATCCTCAACGTTATCCGAAACAATCCTGAATATGTCCGCAGAATTTGGATTGAAAAGGGTTTTGAAGGTGTTTCTCAGGATATTATAAAGGAATTAAAAAGACAGGGTATACCTTTTAAGATAATACTAAAAGATGCTTTTATAAGAAAATTCAAAGACGTCAGATCGCATGTCGTTCTTGAAAGAGAAGAGATAATTTATACTGACCAGGATGTATTGCTAAAAGAGGTAAGACAGAAGAAGATATGTACACTTTGCGCATTTGACGGAATTTTTGATCCTCAAAACCTTGGCAACATCATACGAAGTGCAGCGTGTCTGGGTGTCGATGCCATAATTATTCCAAAGGACAGGTCATGCGGAATTACAGAAACAGTTGTTAAAATATCAAAAGGTGGCATTGAGCATGTAAAAATAGTTAAGGTTGTAAATCTTGCACGTTATATCGATGAGATGAAGGATGCAGGCGTTTTTTGTTACTGTCTCGATGAAAAAGGAGAAACCCCGCTTTTTGATATAGATTTAAAGGGGCGCACTTGTCTGGTATTCGGCAGTGAAGAAGGGTTGAGGAGGCTCACAAGAGACAAATGCGATGCCATTGCACGGATTCCAACGAATAGTATCTTCTCATCCCTGAATGTAGCTACGTGTTTTGCGGTTTCGATATATGAGGTAATCAGACAAAAGGGCCTGTTAAAGGCATCGGATGCATATTAGATTATTCTTTATATAGATCGAGACCTTTGCATAACCCCAACCCCTCTTCTTTTTGTATCCTCATTGCTACTTTTTATGTTTTTTCTGTGATATATAATCCCACATTTGTCATTACATAAATATTGCAGAACAAGGGAACTGGCAATCGAAGAGATAACGGAATATATGGAGATATTTTATAGCAGACAGCGCAGGCAAAAAAGGCTTGGATACCTATTGCATGTTGCATATATTAGACAATTTTATATGATGAAAGATGCTGCATGAAAACATATTGTGTTTGCGATTGACATCAGGGATCAAAGGTATTATACATCAAAAGCAAACGTTTCGAGATATCGGTCAGTGTTTTGATGATAAATAGAAGTACAAACCCTTTTTAAACTCTTCTAAAATATGGTTTAAGATGGTAGAATAGTTTAGAACATATTTTTAATCAACTATTATTAATGCCTGGAGGGATAATATGGAAAGTTCATTAGAAGGTGCAATAATTCAAAGGGATAAGGCAACATATGCCATAGTGCCAAGAACACCAATGGGGCTGGTAACACCTGATGTCCTCGAAAACATAGCAAAGGTTGCCAGAAAACACGAGATCCCTATTATTAAAATTACATCCGCCCAAAGAATGGCGCTAGTTGGAATAAAACCAGAGGCTGTAGCGCAGATCTGGCAGGAGCTTGGTTTGGGGGTAGGACCCGCAGTAGAGGTATGTGTCCATTATGTACAGGCATGTCCCGGCACAGCGGTCTGCAAGTTTGGCATTCTGGATTCCTTAGGGCTAGGCGGAAAACTCGAAGAACTTTTTGTTGGAATGCAAACACCAGCAAAGGCAAAAATTGGTATATCGGGTTGTCCTATGAATTGTGGCGAGGGTTATGTAAAGGATTTTGGAGCATTTGGAAAAAAATCAGGGTGGACAGTAATTTTTGGTGGAAACTCAGGGGGAAAACCAAGGATTGGAGATGTAATTGCTGAAGATTTAAGTGACGAAGAAGTGATTGACCTTGCCAAGAGATGCTTTGCCTATTATAGCAGCAATGCGAAACCAAAGGAAAGAACAGCACGTTTCATTGAACGGATAGGCATTGAGGAATTTAAAAAGGCAATTAAAGAAAAATGACGGACAAATAACAGGTTCTTTTTGTGGGTTAAGCAAAAAAGGCTGGTAGGTGTTCAGGCTTTTAAACTGACAGGCCTTTACAGCCTTTTTGCTCTTGCAATCAGATGCTGTGCTTTTCTATGATATGGTTTTTTAAAAAGTTTTGAAAACGTACATTATTTATTATTGAGTTCCTGTATTGCATCCTTTGCTGCATCGACAAGAAAATCTTCAATTTTGTCGCCGAAATCGCAAACCTTTTTGTATAGCTCCAAAGCCTTTCTCTTGTTACCCGTTGCTGAGAGTGCCTTTGCATAACCAAGCATTGTTGCAGCAACCCTTGAGTCATTCATGGCATCCGGATTTGCATTGAAAAGTTCTTCATATAGTTCCAATGCCTTTTTCATTTCGCCGATATCTTCATATGTCCTCAATAAACGCTGTTTTGCATTCGGTAAGAGAGGTGAATCGGGATAACGTGAAATGAGGTATTCCATAAGTTCAACGACTTTTTTGTTATCCGGCTTGTCCATTCCAAATTGATAGAGGTTTGACAGACGCCAAAGTGAAATCTGTGCCTTTTCTGTATCCGGACACTCTTTGATGACACGTTCATAGAGGCTAATAAATGTTTTGAAATCCTGGTTGTCGGTTTTAATCATTATCGAGAACAGGTCCTTTGCAAGTTTTTCCTGCTCTTCGATACTGAGTTTCTGTGGTGTTTTGTCGTTTTGTTTTGCTAATTCATTTGGTTTTTGTTCTTCACCCGATGTTGTTCCATAAAAAAGCATCAAGCATAAAAAAGAGACTGCAATAAGGTTTAAAACGCTATTTATATTAAAATCTTTTGATTTCACGATATCCTCCTCAAATTGTAAGAGATATTGCCATTTTTCTTGTGTTATCCTGATATTTTTTTGTTTTTATGTCAACACTAAAAAAACATCTTCATTTATCCTCTGTGCCGTAAAAGACAACCGCTCAGTGCCGGGATGGCGTCAGAGTCACCATTCTATATTATAATACGTATAGTTTTTTCATTTAGCTGGTGCAAAGGACAGCGACTGAAATACTTTGTTGTTTGCCGTAGATATATATGCCCCTTTTCGAGAGGTCTTTCTATTCAGGTACGGTCTTCTGTTTGCGTTCTTTCCCAATCGTTTCTTATGAAACCAAGGATCTGTGCTGCTCGGTTGGTGTGCAGGCTAATGCCTTCCCAGTTTGGCCGATGAAGTATCTTTTGCATAAGAAAACCGTCCTCACCAAACCATCGGGGGAGGATACCACCAAGAAAAAAGCCTCTATCCCTTAAAATATTTACGACAGCACCAGTCCATGGCCATGACAATTTGAGCCACACCTGGATGACCGCACAATGCCTGTCCTTTATGCGTTTTTCCTCTATATCAAACGCCCTCTCAAAGTCGATGGCTGCATGATAAACAGTGACCCGCACTAGTTGAGCGAAGTCAAAGAACTGAGTGTTTATTTCGGTAGAGCTTGCTGAAGGGAGGGTGTCGGTTGACAATATCAATGTGCGGTTATCATCAAACCCATCGTAGATATAGCGGACAGGGGCTTCATAAACTGCAGGGACATACACGATGTGGGGGTTATGAACAAAAGTTCTGAACATATTTACTGTGGATACCCTTCCTGGGGTAGCGTCCATCCTTTCATAAGCATCCGCAGGCATAAGGTCGATTTCAATTGCGGTTTCTATATGCTTGAACAAAATTCCTGCTCTTTGTGTGAGCGTATGGTTGCAGACGTTTTCAGCAAAGAGTACATCTAATCCGGGGATTGTAGGTGCAATCTTTACGGCATGTTTAGACAACATGCCGAATATATACGTGTTTCTGTAATCAGGTAAGACCAGGAATAGACCGGCCTCATAAACACCTCTGTGCGGTGCAGACCGATATAATGATGAGAAGCCCACGATTCTATTGTCTGGTGTTCTCGCAACGACAGGGATGTATTCGTTATTTTCAAAAGCAGTGACAAGTTGTTCGGGGTTATAGACTATCTTAATCGGATATCCATCCCCATAAACCTCTCTAAAAAGCTGTGCAACACCAGTGGCATCATCTGGTTTGAAAGAATATATTCTAAAAGGGTGTTTGCTCATTCCGTCTTTTTCTATATTTTAAAATAAAAAACTATGTTCTATCTATATCAAATTATTATCTTGAATCCTGCAGGCGCAAAACTAACAGGAAGATCTGTCGGGATAGCGGCAACTGCAAATATCCAGCACGCGACACCTGCCGTATCTACTTTACACTTGCATGACCGAAAAGACCATAACGAAATCGCAAAATAGCAGGTTTATCTGGGCGTGGAAGTTGTTTTAGGTGGAGAAAAAATATCTCTTACCGAATTTCGCAAGATGCCGTGTCAACCCTTCTCAATGCAAAACAAATTCCATAAAGAAAAAAAGTACCTCAAATAATGTTACGGACTCAACTGCACTGTCCAATTGCAGTTTAATCGAACTATACGAAAAAAAGCCGATAAATCGATATAACAAGGCAATATAATTACGAAAGCAAAGATGATTCCGCGACTCTTTTGCCGGTCGTTATTATTTTTTTAATGTCAATATTGTTTCATCGTTGTCTTTATTTTATCATCATCAAAAGCATCTTGTAGCGGGTTATCGCCCTTAGTGCGTGTGGTTTGTTCGCGGGCATTATAAGCATTTCTCCTTCTTTGACTACATAAGGTATGCCATCGATGCGTATTTCTGCTTCGCCTTCAAGAATGTATACGACCGCATCAAAGGAGGCGGTGTGCTCGCTTAGCCCTTCATCTTTGTCAAAAGCGAAAACAGTCATGGTCCCGTTGGGTTTTCTTATTACTTCCCGGCTTACAACTGACTGCTCTTGGTAATCAGCCACATCCTTTAGTTTAAATACACGGGTCATATCTACCAAGTTTGTGAAGTTCTCTGTCATATATTACCTCCTCAATGATCTTGTGCCATTTTTATATAACAGATTATCACAGATGTAATTGATGTAAGTCAAAACAAATCAAAAAAGACCATTAACAAGAGGCGCTATGCAAGATGGAAGATCGGATGTTGGAAGATAGAGATGAAACGATATTGCAAGATATAAAACAGGGCAAAGGTTTACAACTGATGCTCATAGCAAACATCTGCTGAATATCAAAAAATCTAATGGTCGGGGCGACTGGATTTGAACCAGCGACCTCTTGCTCCCAAGGCAAGCGCGCTAAACCATGCTGCGCCACGCCCCGAATGCTTCAACTTAACACAACTTACAGGGGATTTTCAATATTTATGAAAATAAATAGATTTCATGAACAGCAAAGGCAGTAAAGATACTTATTTTGCTTGAAAAAAAACAATTTATACTATAGTTATGAGTAAAGGGATGTTTAAAATACATGTAAGGATAGCAATGGCGAAGATATGAAAGAATCAGATGAATTAAACAATCCATTCAAACATTCCGAAGATAAGTTTTTAAAGATATTTTATATGAACCCCTCCCCGATAGCTGTCTCTTTTGCTTACAATGATTGTTTTCTTGATGTAAATGCAAGTTTTTTACAAGTATTCGGTTTCAAAAAAGAAGAGGTGATAGGTTTTACATCAAAGGATTTAAACCTTTTTGTGGATTATGAAGACAGAAAAAAAGCGATAGAGTTAATCAAAAAAAGAGGTAAAATAAACGGTTTTGAAACAAGAATGAGGTGTAAAGACGGCAATATCCTAACAGGTTTGTTATTTGCCGATATAATAGAATTAGAGGAAAGGCATTATCTCATCACAGTATTCAATGATATAACAGAATATAAAAAAACAATCGGCGACCTAAAAGACAGTGAATCAAAATATCGTTCTTTCTTCGAAAATGCGGTTGAAGGCATCTGCCAGACGACGCCCGAAGGTCGTTATACAATAGTTAATCCTGCCCTTGTTAGGATAATGGGGTACGACTCTCCAGAAGACATGATAAACTCTGTTAAAGATATATCAAAGGACGGATATGTAAAACCTGAGGACAGGGAAACTTTCAGAAATATCCTCGCAGAAAATGGTGTTGTAAAGGGGTTCGAGATTGAGTTCTACCGCAAGGATAAAAGCATAATTTGGGTTTCAATCAACGCCCGCGCAGTAAAGGATGAAGCTGGTAAAATCATATGCCTCGAAGGTACCATAGAAGAGATTACAAAACACAAGGCCGTAGAAGAACAGTTAAAGTATGAAAAAATAAAGTTTTCTGTGCTTATAGAAAATGCGCCTTTCGGCATGGTGATGATTGATAAAGACGGACGGTTTATCTATGTAAATTCAAAATTCATAGAGATGTTTGGCTATGACCTAAACGATATCCCGGACGGTAGAACATGGTTTAAAAAGGCATATCCAGACCAGGAATACAGAAAAACAGTGATATCTGCATGGTTGGATGATTTGAAAGATGCAGCCATTGGCGAAAAAAGACCCCGCGTTTTTAATGTGACATGCAAGGATGGAGTGAACAAGATTGTGAATTTTATACCGGTACAATTGGTATCCGGCATGAATATCATGACCTGTGAAGACATAACGTCACGTAAAATCGCAGAAGATGCTGTCAGGCAGACCGGGGATAGATTGAGAAACGCACTGGCGGCAATGATCCAGGCAATGACGTTAATGGTAGAGAAGAGAGATCCTTATACCGCAGGTCATCAGAAGAGGGTGTCTCGCCTTGCCCGCACAATAGCCCAGAAGATGGGACTACCAAATGACAAAATAGATGCTATCCGAATAGCCGCTGCGATACACGACATTGGCAAAATATCTGTACCCGCAGAGATATTGAGTAAGCCGGGCGTTCTCTCAGATATTGAAAAAAAACTGATAATGGTTCATCCCTGGTCAGGCTATGATATATTGAAGGATGTGGATCTGCCATATCCCATCGCTGAAGCAGTCTATCAGCACCATGAGCGTTTAGATGGTTCGGGTTATCCGCGTGGACTCAAGGGAGAAGAGATACTCTTGGAGGCCAGTATATTATCGGTTGCAGATGTTGTTGAGGCTATTGTGTCTTATCGTCCTTACAGACCGGCTAAAGGAATCGAAGCTGCGCTCGAAGAGATAGAAAAAAATAGAGGTATACTCTATGATGAGCGGGTTGTAGACGCTTGCCTAATGGTTTTTAAAGAGGAAGGATTCATATTCGAATATGATCATGTATTAGCTTAAGGCTTTCAACCCTGAGCTAACGAAGATTCATTCAGTTGTGAAAGCCTTTGTCTTGGGGAGTTTGGTGGGATATAAAAGCTGTCAGACGGATATTAAATCTTAACACAGAAGGGGTGTTTGTTCGAAAGGGTTTATACCCACTAAACATTCGGCTGGGTGTTTTTATAAATGTTGTTATAGGTAAAAACGGCACAGAGGATAACATCCTTCTATGATCACATGGGCTCCGCCTATGATACCGAACCCATAAAAAACGCCTATATATAAGCCTGTTACTGTAAACGTGATCTCGGTCACTTTACAAAAACCGATTTGTGTATATAATATTAGATTGTTGTAATACATATAGTAAAATATTTTTGTCTGCCAATAGGAGGCGCTCATGACTGTCAAGAGAACCTATAATTTTATTATGTTTTGTCTATTGTTCTGTTTCTTTTTACTAAATAGTGGTCTGGCCACAGCCGCATGGAACGGTCCGAATACGGTGGCATCAGATACATGGTACAAATGGCCGAGCGTGAGCAATGACGGGATGAGGGTTGTGTTCCTGTCCCCCTATCCTTCTCAAACAGATTATGACAAACAGATTCAGCTTGCAGAATTCAACGGCACTTCGTGGGGTGCTCCAATTTTACTGGCTTCGAACGGGCAGGATGATTCAAATAAGGGTTTTGCTTGGTTGCCGGAGTTTACCCAGCCTGTTATAAGCGGAAACGGCAAGGTGGTTGCCTATCTTGGTAGTACCGCAACAGGAGATCAATACAACCCGTACAAGAGTGAAATCTATATCATTGATAAAACAGAGACAGGATGGGGGACTCCATATCCGTTGCCCACCAGCCACTCACGCCATGATTATCGTGTCGATCTGAGCTATGACGGAAACACGGTAGTCTATACCTATGCGTCGGCAAATATTTTCGTAGATACTCCACTGTTGTTTGTTTCCCGACGGATAAGCGGAACCTGGGGCGCTCCTGTGCAGATATCAGACGGTTCTGGAGGAGCATACGGACCATCTATAAGCGCAGACGGCACAAAGCTTGCGTGGATGCAGAACAACAGCCTTGTCTATTCCGAATACAACGGAGTAGCGTGGACGACGCCGCGATGGCTTGTAAAATGGAAGACAACCAGTACTGGGACCGAAACCGGAGAAGAGGATGTTCAGCACGTAAAAATCTCTCCCGATGGAAGCACAATCACTTATTTGCTTTTGACCGTCAAGAATTCCATTATGGTCGCACAGGATGTGTATGTCGTGAAGCGTACCGCTACCGGATGGAGCGATCCGGTCAAGATTTCTCCGGCGCCTGTAATCCCTACTTCCACTTATGATTCAGCCCCCGCCGTAAACTTCGATGGGACGAAGGTGGTGTATCAGTTTAATATCAGAACCGGAGAAGGGGAAAATAGCGTGATTACCGGTTCTTATCTTCTTCTGACGGAATTCAAGGATGGCAACTGGACTGTGCCAACGCCCCTTACCAATCCGAACAAGACTTATCCTGAATATGACACATCTCCCGTTATGACACCCGACGGAAAGATGGTTGTATATAACGGAGGCAGTGAAATCCTTTCGATGATGTCGACCAATGGATCTTCCGGGGTTAGCTATGTCCTTACTGTAACGAAATCAGGTACCGGAAGCGGCGCTGTTTCGGCCCCAGGACTAACCTGTGAGAATAATACCTGTACGGGCACATATGATGCCGGGTCATATGTGATCCTAACGGCTGCACCCGATCAGGGCTCGGTTTTTACCGGGTGGAGCCAGGCCTGTTCGGGAAAATCTACGACATGCGTATTGACGATGGATGCAGCGAAAAACGCAACTGCTGTCTTTAATCTGCCTGGCCCCCAGCCGAATACAATATCCTATACAGGATCGGTGAAGGATATCGACGGCAATGCTGTTGCAAACGCCACCGTCGAGAAAGCGGGAGATCCGCTTATTTACACCACAACTGACCCGAGCGGCAATTTTGTCCTTTACGGTTTGCCCAAGGCAACGCCCTTCCATCTGAGAATAACCAAGGAAGGTTTTCTTCCTGTATATTCCAATAATTACAATACATCGGAAGACATTGTCGGAAAAAGATCGTTCAGGCTCTTTACATTCCTACGTGTGCATGAAAATTGGGGTGTTCAGCAGGGTAAGAGTTGCATCAACGGGGCTGTAGCCAATAACGCCAATGGAGAAATAGGTTTGAGCGGTGCCGTCCTCACAGCTACGGGTACAGGGGGAAAGACATATCCAGTCATTTATGAAAACGCCACTACCAATCTTTTTGGTGGTACAGCGACCTCCTCAAACGGACACTATTACGTCCTTGATGTGGATTATGGTGATACCGTTACTGTATCAGTAGAACTTCTCGGATATGCCTTTGCGCAGAACCAGAGAGTGTTTGTCATCCATGCCGACGGTGTGAGCGAGGGAAGTTTCTTCGGGACATCAACTGGATCGACATACTCCATATCGGGCTCCATCAGGAATATTTCCAACTCTCAGGGAATTCCCGGAGTGTTGGTGACTGTGAAGGATGCTTTGGGATCTGTGGCAACAACGGCAACCACCGACGCATCGGGAAATTATAATGCGATTGTTGCGTTGACCGGTGAATATGCTCTGACGGTGTCAAAGGTAGGATTTGCGGATGCCTCTCCTCCCGATCAGCCGTCTGTAACAACAGTATCGGATGTGAGCCCAAACATTACAGTGAATATATGGATGATGCCTGTAACGGCATCAATTTCGTTCAAAAAAGGATGGAATTTTGTCTCTTTTCCGAAACAGCCACCGGATGGGAGCAACACGCCGACAATCGTGTTGGCTGATGTGTCTTCAATGGTAAGAGTCATGTGGGGCTACGATAATCAGACAAAGGCATGGAAAAAATACAAGCCCCAGGGGCCGACAACTGGCCAGGATGTCTTGACGGTCATTGAATCGGGCAAAGGGTACTGGATTTATATGGATGGCGCAGGAAGCATTAATCTGACCGACTGGTCTGATCCGATGAAGCACGTTGTGCTTTACAATGGCTGGAACCTGATCGGGTACAACGGAGACGCTGGTACCATAGAAGATGCCCTTGCTTCTCTTGGCAGCAAATGGGTTGTTATATGGAACTGGATTGACGGCCAGTGGTATGCAAAACAGGTATCAACCTCTTCTGAGTTGCCTGTTCCGGCTATAATGGCCCCGATCCAAGGCAAGGCGTACTGGATAAAGATTACCGACGTTGATAAAACAACTGGTCTTGAATGGACACAATAGAATAAACCTGCAAAGCGGATAATCATACACCCTTACCCCTTGTGTGGGGTAAGGGTGTTGTTTTTTTTGAAGGAAATAAAAATATATGATTATGAATTCCAAAAAAAGACCACCGCATATAGTTGACGCTATTCCAACAGTTTCTATTTACAAAATGAATAAAAACATCGGGTTTACTTTGGTCTGTGTCTCTGTTAGAATAACAGATTGACATGCCGTGTAAAAAATTAATCATCTTTTTTTTGATTGTGCTGTTTTTAACCTCGTGTTCTGCTAAAAAAGACGCATCTCATTATGATGACCCGGGAAAGCCGTCATATGGAGATACGATGGTTACGGCATCAATCGGTGAGGCATCCAGCCTGATTCCTATACTTGCATCAGATTCTGCGTCTCATGAAATAGCAGGGTATATTTACAACGGCCTTGTCAAGCTTGATAAGAACCTCAATATCGTTGGGGACCTTGCTGAATCATGGGATATATCAAAGGATAAACTGACCTTTACATTCCATTTAAAAAAGGGTGTAAAATGGCACGACGGCAAACCTTTTTCAGCTCACGACGTTATGTATACATATAAAGTAATAGTTGATCCAAAAACACCAACACCGTATTCAGGCGATTTTAAGCAGGTGAAGGAGGCGAGGGTGTTAAACGATTATACGTTCCAGGTAAAATACGATAAGCCTTTTGCGCCAAGTCTTATAAGCTGGGGGACATCGATATTGCCAAGACATCTTCTGGAGGGAAAGGATATTACAAAATCCCCCCTCATCAGGAAGCCAATCGGTACAGGTCCTTATGTATTCAAAGAGTGGATCCCCGGTGACAGGGTTGTTCTGGTTGCAAACGATGAGTACTTTGAAGGCAGGCCATATATAGCACGTCATGTAATCAAGATTATCCCAGACAGTGCAACCATGTTTCTTGAATTGAAAAATAATTCAATTGACAGCATGTCCCTGACGCCATTGCAATTTACAAAACAGACAGATTACCCCGCGTTTAAAAGGGAGTTTAATAGGTTTCAATACCTGTCATTCAGTTATGTATATTTTGGATACAATCTAAGGCATCAGTTTTTTAAGGACAAAAGGGTTCGACAGGCGATAAGTTACGCAATAGACAAGAAGGAGATCATTGACGGCATCCTATTTGGCCAGGGGGTTGAAGCAACTGGTCCTTACAAACCAGACATGTGGGTATATAACAAAGATGTTAAAAGATACGATCACAACATTGAAAAGGCGCTTGGACTCTTAAGAGAGGCAGGTTTTGAAAAGGGTCAGGATAATACGTTGCAAAAAGAAGGTAAGCCATTCGAATTCACAATACTCGTAAATCAGGGCAACGATGTCAGGATTCGTTGCGCAGAGCTTATTCAGCAGAGACTTAAGGATATAGGTATCAACGTGAAGATCAGGGTTGTAGAATGGGCAAGCTTTATTAACGAATTCATCGACAAGAGAAACTTTGAAGTCGTTATACTGGGCTGGACAATCTCCAGGTCTGACCCTGATATTTACGATGTGTGGCATTCCTCTAAACAGGGGCCGAAGGAATTGAATTTCATGTCATTTGAAAATAAAGAGGTTGATGAGCTTTTGGTAAAGGCACGTCACACATTCGATAAAAATGAGCGTAAACGATACTATGACCGTATACAGGAGATTCTTGCCGAGGAACAGCCCTATACCTTTTTGTTTATTCCTTATGCAAATCTTGCAATTCACAAGCGTTTTAAAAATATAGAACCTGCACCAGCAGGCATAGGTTATAATGTCTATAAATGGTATGTGCCCGAAGAACAGAGGAGGTATAAGACAGGTGTTTCGATATCTCCTTAAGCGTCTCATATTTATGATTCCCATGCTGTTTGGCATAACGCTTATATCATTTGCAGTGATACATCTTGCACCTGGTGAGCCTGATATTGTTGGTGCTGATATGAACCCAAAAGTTACCAAACAGATGAGAGAGCAGATTAGGAGCCTTTACGGTCTCGACAAACCTCTTCATGTGCAATACTATATGTGGCTTAAGCGATTTGTTAAGCTTGACTTTGGAACATCTTTTACGCCTGATCGCAGATCTGTCATTGACAAGATAATGGAACGTTTACCCATCACGGTTTTGGTTAACCTAACCTCTATGGTGCTCATCTTTTTCATCGGTATACCCATAGGCGTATATTGCGCCCGCTATAAGGACAGCATTTTGGACAAAGCATTTACCACCTTTGTGTTTGCAGGGTACGCGATGCCCTATTTCTGGCTTGCCTTGCTTTTGATGATGTTTTTCGGGGTATATCTTGAACTTCTGCCCATATCAGGGCTTAAGTCTTTTAATTATGAAGAGCTTTCAATGCCGTCCAAGATGCTCGATATGCTAAAGCATCTGATACTGCCGATTTGCGTATCAGCATTCGGAGGCCTGGCAGGCATTTCGAGATATATGAAGAACGGACTGCTTGAGGTGTTGCGTCAGGAGTATATAACAACCGCATATGCAAAGGGTTTACCTGAAGGCATGGTTTTGAAGAAACATGCCCTTAGAAATGCCTTGCTACCTGTTATCACAATACTCGGTTTTTCAGTGCCTGGCTTGATAGGCGGGAGCGTAATCTTTGAGACTATCTTTGCTATTCCGGGTATGGGGCAACTATTTTATATGAGTGTTATGGCAAGAGATTATCCCACAATTATGGGTATTCTTGTGATGGGTGCATTCCTTACGCTACTCGGCAACCTGCTTGCGGATATTTTCTATGCGATTGCAGACCCGAGAATCAGAATAGGGTAGAACAATGGTTTTATGTTGATAGAAATTCATGTTTGTGCAAATTTATATAGCAAGATTGAGGGTATGAGAAGTGGAAAGACTAAGACAACACATTAAGAAGTTTGCAAAAGACCTCGAAGCGATCATTGAGAACACTTATGATGGTCTGTATATCACGGATGGCAATGCCAACACACTAATGGTAAACCAGGCTTATGAAAGGATAGCAGGCATTAAACGTTCCGAGGTATTGGGGAAAAATATGAGAGACCTTGTTGCATTAGGCATCATTGACCGTTCAGTGAGTGTGGAGGTTATAGATAAAAAAAAGACAGTTACAATTATGCAGGAATTCAGGAACGGAAAAAAGGTGCTTGTAACGGGGAGCCCGGTTTTTAATGAAGATGATGACTCGATTGCGCTTGTAGTGACGAATGTTAGAGATATTACTGAATTGATCGAGTTAAAAGATAAGTTACACGAAAGGACGCTTGAAGCAAACCGTTATCTGGCAGAGCTTGATAAGATTAAAATATTACAGCAACAGAAGACGAAGTTTGCAACTAAGAATAAAAAGATTCTCGGGATTTTGGAGTTGGCGATTAAAGCTGCCCAGTTTGACTCAAATATACTCATTATGGGTGAATCTGGTGTTGGCAAGGGGCTTATGGCAAAACTGATCCATGAGTCAAGTAACAGGAAGGAGCAACCTTTTGTGGTAATTAACTGTGCAGGTATACCGGAAGATTTGTTTGAGAGCGAGCTTTTTGGTTATGAACCAGGCGCTTTTTCCGGTGCGAGTTCAAAAGGAAAGAAGGGGCTTCTTGAGGTCGCAGATAAGGGCACAGTGTTTCTCGATGAAATCGGCGATATGAGCCTTAGACTACAGGCGAAACTCTTGCGCGTTATCGAAGAAAAGGAGATGACAAGGCTTGGTTCAACAAAAACAGTTAAGCTAAACATAAGGATTATATCTGCGACAAACCAAAACATGGCTGATTTGATTGAACACAAAAAGTTCAGGCAAGATTTATATTTCCGCCTTAACACGGTTTCTTTTATAATCCCACCCTTGAGGGAGCGTACAGAAGATATTATACCCCTGATACAATATTTTACTGAGCGCCTCAATGAGAGATACCGCATGAAAAAAAATTTTAGTTCTCAGGCGATGCAGTTTCTTATCCCGTATAAATTTCCAGGAAACGTTAGGGAATTGTCAGGAATTGTAGAGCAGGCATTTTTGTTAAGCAATAAAGATCTGATAGAGATAGAAGATTTGCCTTTCCAGGTGAGAGGCGCTGTTGATTCGGAACATTTACTCATAAACAGTGAAAACAAATCATACAATGAAATTGTAAATCTAATGGAGTATAAGGTTCTCAAAAATGCAATAGAAAAATACGGTAGCACGCACAAAGTTGCAAAAAAGCTTAAAATCAGCCAAAGTACTATAGTTAGAAAGATGAAAAAGCTAAACATCAAACAATTTGATGCAGATTAGAATTAATATGATGCATAATTGCATCATATAGGCGCTAACCTATAGTTTAAAATATAAACGATTAAGCTATTTTTATTAAATAAATCTCAAACCAAGAAAAGGTTTTGTTTTCAGTGTGTATAGCCGAAGTTTACTTATTAGAAAGATTTTTTGCGCAAAGCCTCGATTGCTATTAAGAGTTTGTGGTAATGATAAATAATCTCATTCAACTTGACATATTTCTATTTATTGGCATATAAATTGCTTGTTTAATAACAGTGTTTCTCGCACAAAATTTACAAAGGAGGTTTTCATGAAACGCAAGCTTATTTCTTTGTTTCTTGTTTTAGCGGTACTGGCTCCCCTTGCAACTGTTTATGGTGCCGAAACGATAAAGATCGGCGCGCTCTATACCATGACAGGAAGAGGTGGGCAGTATGGTAAGGATTCTGAGGTTGCAATCAAGATAGCCCTTGACGAAGTCAATAAACAAGGACTTCCAGGTGGTGCAAAACTTGATGTAATAATTACAGATGACAAGAACCCACAGTATGCGGTAAGTGTGGCAAAAAGATATATCACCGATGAAAAGTGTAAATTTCTTTTTGGTATTATATCTACTGCGATTGGTCTTGCTGTTACAGAGGTCAGCAAAGAGCACAAGGTCATATTTGTTGGGACAGACCATGCAGGGACAGATCTTACTGCCAATAAATTCCAGAAATATTATTTTAGAAGCAGTAACAACACGTTTCAGTCTATGATGGCAGGGGCATATTACCTGAAGGATGAGTCAAAAAACTGGAAAAAGATTGCATATATAGGTCCTGACTATGCTTATGGTCGTGACCAGTGGATGGAGTTAAAGTGGGGTCTGGATAAGCTCGGCGTAAAATATCAGGTTGTTGGTGAATATTGGCCTAAGCTGTATGAACCGGATTATACATCATATATTACCGCTATTATGAAGGCAGCGCCGGATGTTCTTGTAAACGGCATGTGGGGTGGAGACACCGTTGCCTTTATTAAACAGGCAAAACCCTATGGTCTTTTCGACAAGATGAAGTATTTCCATGTAGATGCAGGTGGAAATTATGAGGCACTTGCGGCCCTTGGTGCTGATATGCCTCCTGGAATCATTATGTCGGCACGTCATCACAATAACTGGCCTGAAACACCTGCAAACAAGGCATATGTTGATAAATTTTACAAAGCCGCCGGCAGATACCCATCATATGCGGCAGAAGGTGCATATGTTGGTATCCATATGATTGCCGAGGCAATTAGAAAGGTTGGGAACGCAAACGACACAGAGGCACTCGTGAAGGCATTGGAAGGTATGAAGATTTCATGTCCAGAAGACCCGCCGGGATTTACGTCATACATTGATCCGAAGACGCATCAGATAGTTCAGGTACAGGCAATTGGTACGACTGTAAAGAATGATAAATTTCCACCGGCAAAGTACATGCTTGGTAATTTTAAGATATATCCGGCCGATAAGTTATGGCCAAGCTTTGAGTATATAGATTATATGACAAAGGTAAAAGGTAAATAAACTTAAGTAAGGAGCAAGGACTTAGGTATGGACATAAATACTTTAATAGCGCAGTTTATAAGCGGACTTTCGACTGCCATGCTTCTGTTTCTCATTTCAAGCGGCCTTACATTGATCTTTGGAGTTGTTAATGTGCTTAACTTTGCGCATGGTTCTTTTTATCTCTTGGGAACATACTTTGCCTACCAGATTATGCAATTGTTCAATAATTTTTGGCTAGGGCTTATAGCCGGTGCAATTGGTGCTGGTATTGTGGGTATGGTGATAGAATTTTTTTTCCTGAGACGTATCTATGGCAGAGCACAAGAAGGGTCGTTCCAACTGCTTATGACCTTTGCGTTTATACTTATACTCGATGATATTGTAAAATACATCTGGGGTACAGAATACAAAACCATACCTAAGCCCGATTCCCTTACGGGTTCTTTTAGCATAGGCTCCATAATGGTTCCGGCTTACAATATTTTTATTATTGTAGTTGGTTTGCTTGTTGTTGTTTTTGCCTGGTATTTTCTCTCAAAAACCGATACGGGCAAGATGGTTAAGGCGTCATCGCTCGATAGGATTATGCTTGGTCTTTTGGGGACAAACGTTCCTATGATCATGACGGTTGTTTTTGGAGTTGCAACGGCAATGGGTGGTCTTGCGGGTGTACTTGCAGCCCCGCTTAGAACAGTTACACCTGGCGCCGGTGTGGAATTTATTATTGACTCAATGATAGTTGTGGTCATTGGAGGATTTGGCAATTTTTGGGGTGCCCTGCTGGGTGCTCTTATTATAGGTGAAGTCCTGTCTTTTGGGATATTATGGATGCCTGAACTGGCAACCGTCTTAACATTTATTGTTATGATTATTGTATTAATTGTAAAACCCGAAGGACTTCTTGCGAAAAAAGCAGTGGGGAGGAAATAACGCCTTGAAAATAATAAAACATTATCTGCCATGGATAATATATTTCGTGTTCTTTGTCGGAATTGTTGTGGTAAATCCTGGCGCCCACTATATACACCTTGTCGCAAGAGTCATTATCTTCAGTCTTTATGCTGTTGCATTCAATCTTCTGTATGGTACAACTGGTCTTGTATCTTTTGGACATGCGTTATTTTATGGTATTGGAGCGTATGTTACCGGCATGCTTGTTAAGGCAACAGGTCCGGAATATTTTCTTGTTTACATACTTCTTGGTGCCGTTGGAGCTGCATTTGTCTCCTTCTTTATCGGACTTCTAACGCTTAGGTTGACAGGCATATATTTTACGATGTTGACACTTGCATTCGCTCAACTTGTATGGGGGCTAACCTTCAAGCTTTATAATTTTACAGGCGGTGATGACGGTATTCAGGCTATATCCAAACCAGCCCTACTTACCGGAGGTGTAACGAAATATTATCTCTTTAGTTTCTTGGTGGTAACTGTATGTATTTATGTATTGTGGAGGATAAGAATGTCCCCGTTTGGCTCTGTTCTCAACAGTATAAGGCAGAATCCACAGAGGATTACTTTCCTTGGTTTAAATGTTTACAAAAATCAACTTAAGGCATATATAGTATCGGCATTTTTTGCGGGAGTTGCTGGTGGACTATATGCAGGACTTGACGGGAGCATTCATCCAGATATGCTCCACTGGCCAACGTCCGGAAACGCAATCCTTATGGCAACAATCGGTGGTATGGGCACTTTCTTTGGTCCGGTTGTTGGTGCCGGTATACTTACTGGTTTAGAAGAAATCGTTGGCAAATATACAGAATACTGGTCATTCTATATAGGTATCGTAGTTCTTTTTGTGGTGCTATTGTTCCCTAACGGGGTGTTGGGCATCAAAAAAATAGGAAACAGCAAAAACATTGAGGAGAAGGAGAAAGAGGTTGTCTGTAATTCTGGAAATTAAAAATCTTGACAAGCATTTTGGCGGTATTCATGTCACCAATCATGTGAATATCAGCTTTAAAAAGCATGAAATGTCGGCTATTATCGGACCAAACGGAGCTGGAAAGACGACCTTTTTTAATCTAATCTCAGGTTTTATTGCTCCAGATGGCGGAAGCGTTATATATGATGGACAGGATATAACAAGGGATAGACCAGAGAAAATAGTTAAGCTTGGCATGATACGCGCATTTCAGGTTGCAAATGTATTTCTTGAGGAGTCGGTATATGATAATGTCTACCTTGCATCACTTGCACATTTCAAAAAAAATGCAAAGATGTTAGTAAACAGAAAGGCCTTTGGGGATGCAAAGGAACATGCTGATTTTATCCTTAACAAAATAGGTCTATTTTATTGTAGAGACGTTAAGGCTTCAGAATTGTCCCATGGTGATATGAAAATTCTTGATATAGCGATCGCCTTAACACTACAGCCCAAAATACTTCTGCTCGATGAACCAACGGCAGGCATGGCGCCTGATGAAAGAATCAAGATGATGGCTCTTCTTAAAGAGCTTCACGAGTTTTTTCAACTGACAACAATATTTATTGAACATGATATGGATATGGTTTTTGGTATTGCAGAGATCATAAGGGTGCTCGTGCAGGGTGAACTCATTGCCGAAGGTTCACCTGACTACATCCGACAACACGAAAGAGTAATTGAAGCCTATCTTGGGAAAGAGGTGCTCTAAAATGGCTGATATCCTTGTTGTAGATAAGATAAATTCATACTATGGAAAGAGCCATATATTATTTGATGTCAGCCTTACTGTGCGTGAAGGCGAGACGCTCTGTCTTATGGGACGTAATGGTGCTGGTAAAAGTACAACCTTCAAAACAATTGTAATGGATATTGTGCCAAAGAGCGGAAAGGTCTATTTTAAGGGGCAGGATATAACCGGAATAAAACCTTATAAAACCGCGCGATTAGGCCTCGGGCTCGTTCCAGAAGACCGTCGGATATTTGGACCATTGACTGTTAATGAAAACCTAATTCTGGGTAAAACAATGGGTAAAACCAGAAAAGGTATCTGGAACCTTGATCTTGTATACGAATTTTTTCCTGTTTTAAAGGATTTTCAGTCCAGACCGGGCGGAACACTATCCGGCGGTGAACAGCAGATGCTTACTATTGCAAGAACGTTGATGGGAAACCCCATCTTACTTCTTCTTGATGAACCAACTGAAGGGTTGAGCCCTGTTATGGTTAAAAATCTGAAAGATCTTGTTTTAAAACTCAAAGAGGTGGGTACCACCATCCTGCTTTCCGAGCAGAATATTAAGTTTGCAATGGCTGTGTCTGACCGGGTTGCAATCATCGATAAAGGTCACATAAGATACGAGTCTGATATCGAAATGTTCAAAAAGAACGATGAGATAAAGAAGAAGTATCTGGCGGTTTAAGTAAACCGATTGCTCTTAGTTTATAGCTCATAGCACAATCCAAACAAAAACCTTTTATGAGTAAATAAGATGATGCATTATTGCATCACCTTATTTAAGATATAAGCAGAATTATTATAAAGATTTTTATTAATTGTCATAAGCTATGAGCTATATGGATTAATTGATGTTTTAACTCGTTGGCACATAAATTGCTTACAGATATTTTTGGAACAAATAAAAATAAAGAGGAGGAATAGACATGCCTCTCATGACAAGCAGTGAGTACATTGAAAGTTTGAGGAAACAGAAAAAGCGTATATTTTTGGCCGGTAAAATGATAGATAACTATGTTGATCATCCTATCATCAGACCATCGATTAATGCCTGTGCAATGACATATGAATTGAGCCATAAGCCGGAGCATGAAGAATTGCTAACAGCAGCTTCAAGTCTTACAGGTAAAAAGATTAATCGTTTCACACACCTTCACCAGAGTACTGAAGATTTAATAAAAAAGGTCAAGATGCAAAGGCTTCTTGGTCAGAAAACCGGATGCTGTTTTCAGCGTTGTGTGGGTTTTGATGGATTTAACGCGGTTGATTCCGTTACATATGAAATGGATGAGGAGTTTGGTACAGAGTACAACAAAAGATTCCGTGCATATCTTGAATATGTCCAAGAAAATGATCTTGTTGTGGACGGTGCCATGACTGACACAAAAGGTAATAGAAAGCTGGCACCCTCTGAACAGCAAGACCCTGACCAGTTTGTCCATGTTGTAGAGAAAAAGCCAAATGGTATTATCGTAAGAGGTGCAAAGGCTCATCAGACAGGTGCAATTAATTCTCATGAAATTCTTGTTATGCCTACCCAAACAATGAGAGAGGCGGATAAGGATTACGCAGTGTCTTTTGCAGTGCCTGCAGATGCCAAGGGTATACTATATATATATGGTAGGCAGTCCTGTGATACAAGGAGACTTGAAGAAGGTGATATTGATGTGGGTAATGCGATGTTTGGTGGCCAGGAGGCCCTTATTGTTTTTAATGATGTATTTGTTCCTTGGGAAAGGGTTTTTATGTGTGGTGAATATCAATACTCAGGGGCACTTGTTGAAAGATTTGCAGGCTATCACAGACAAAGTTACGGTGGATGCAAAAGTGGTGTCGGGGATGTACTGATAGGGGCTGCACAGGCAATATCAAAAATTCAAGGAGTTGAAAAGGCTTCACATATTAAAGATAAATTGGTTGAAATGACACACTTAAATGAAACCATCTATGCATGTGGTGTGGCATGTTCGGCTGAAGGTAGTCCTACGAAATCGGGGACTTACCTTATAGACCTTATGCTGGCAAACGTATGTAAGCTTCATGTAACACATTTACCTTATCTTATCTCTCGCCTTGCACAGGATGTAGCTGGTGGCCTTGTAGTTACGCTTCCAGGTGAACAAGACTTTAAAAATCCTGAGATAAGACAATACCTCGAAAAATATTTCAGGAGTGCAACGTCTTATAGTACTGAAGATAGATGCAGAATGCAAAGGTTGATCGAAAACCTTACCCTTGGGATGGGCGCAGTGGGTTATCTTACTGAATCTTTGCACGGGGCTGGTTCTCCTCAGGCGCAGAAGATAATGATTGGGAGGCTCGCAAACTTTGACTATAAAGCTGGATTGGCTGAGGAGTTAGCAGGGATAAAGAAATAGTTCGTTGCTCATTTTTCAAGTTCTTTGCTGTAATTTGATAGTTCAAATCGATATACGGATTGATGGCTAATAAGATGATAAAGATAAAATATTGTGGCAATTGTAATCCTGATGTCAACCCAAAAGATGTTAAAAAAGCCCTGGAGGCCCTTGTCGCCGAAATCCCCCGCAGAGACTTATCAGTAATGGTAAATGGGTGCTCCAGGGCATGTTTGACAAAAAGAAAACAGGCTGATAAGTCAGCAGAAAACGTTATTTTTGTGAGTTCAAAGGAAGTTGTGAGGAGGAAGCAATGAGCGGCTACAAAGAGTGTATATGTTCTGCCGAAGAAGCTGTACAAAAGGTTAAATCAGGTGATAGGATTGTTTTTTCTCATGCATGTGGTGAACCAAGAGTTTTGCCGGCAACCTTAATGAAAAGGGTTGACGAACTGACTGGTGTGCAGATTGTACATATGGTTCCTATGGGTGAAGCCTTATACTGCAGACCTGAGTACGCTGGAAGCTTTAGGCATGTTGCTTTGTTCTCCGGTGCTCCTACAAGGGAAGCTATATGGGAAAACAGGGCGGACTATGTTCCTTATGTATTCAGTGAGATTCCTTTTCTTTTTGATTCAGTGCTTCCGGTGGATGTAGCGATGGTGACAGTTTCTCCTCCAGACAAAAATGGATTTTGTAGTTTGGGCGTCTCTGTTGATTATACAAAAAAGGCAGTTGAAAGTGCAAAGATTGTTATTGCTGAGATAAACAAAGCCATGCCAAGGACACACGGTGACTCGTTTGTTCATGTCTCAGAGATAGATTGTTTTGTTGAAGTCGATATACCTATTGCAGAACTCAAGGCAACAGAGTTGACAGATGTAGAGATAAATATAGGAAAATATGTGACTGAATTAATAGAGGATGGTTCATGTCTGCAGTTGGGCATAGGCGGAATACCTGATGCAGTATTAAAAAACTTAGGTAGCTTGAAAGATCTTGGAGTTCACTCCGAAATGATATCGGATGGTGTGAAACATCTTGTTGAAAAAGGCATAGTCAATGGTAGGAAGAAAAACTTTCACAAAGACAAGATTGTCATCACTTTTCTTATGGGTTCACGCGAATTTTATGATTGGGTAGATGATAATCCAATCATTGAGATGAGAACCGTCGATTATACAAACAACCCTTATATTATAGCCCAGAATAAAAACATGGTCGCCATAAACTCTGCACTTGAGGTTGACCTGCTTGGTCAGGTGTGTGCAGATACTATAGGCCCGAAACAATTCAGCGGCGTAGGTGGGCAACTTGATTTTGTGAGGGGTGCGCGTATGTCAGAGGGAGGCAAGGCTGTTATAGCACTTCCGTCAACGGCGAAAGGTGGGATATCTAGGATTGTTCCGACGCTAAAAGAGGGGGCAGCGGTAACTACATCAAGAAATGATGTGGATTACGTTGTTACTGATTACGGGATAGCATCTCTCAAAGGGAAAACCGTCAGAGACCGCATGAAGGCGCTTATCAATATCGCCCATCCAAATGTCAGAGAAGAGCTTCAAAAAAAGGCATATGAGGTGTACCGTGTGTTGATATAACGATTCTTTCGACATGCCTAATCCGAGTACTTTTGCAAAATATTATGTAATAACAATAGCCGCTGAAAAATAAGACAGATTGCAAATCTTGTATGTTTCTATAAAGTCCATTCAAAAAACCTATAGACAATCAAAAATATTGAATATTGTGTAATCGATACAATGAATGATAAAATGTTTTTATGGCTACAGGGTTTTTGAAGGGTATCAAGATTAACCTGGAACATAGCTGGGTATTTATCTGGCGTCTCACAAAGAGACTTTTCAAGAAATATCAGGATGATCATGCAAACATAATCGTTTCATCTATATCGTTTTATGTGCTTTTAACTTTTATTCCATTCACATTGCTATCGATTTACCTTCTCGGGTATGTAATCGATATAAGCGCTCCAGGCGTGCATCTTGCTAAATTCCTAAAGAATGTCCTGCCAGAGCCGTATAATACTGTTATTGTAAGACGGCTTTTGAGAGAACTGAACGTTATTTCTTTATCTAAACAACTATCCGGCCCTCTCGGACTTTTGTTCCTATTCTTCTTCACTGCAAAATTATTTTCTATTATACGCCCATCTTTTCATATTATTTTTGAAAGACATCCGGAAAGATTTATCAGGGCAAAGGAGAAGGAGTTCTTCTTTGCCTTTGTTTTTTCAATTATACAGGCCATAATGTTTTTCAGTTTTATATTTGGTGTTGTCATGAAGACTGAGGTCATAAAGATGTTCCCAGTTTTTTTCTCAAAGACTTATACGGTTTTTATTTTTTCGTTTCTCGATGTTGTTATTACATTTCTAATGTTTTATCTGCTTTATTATTTTCTTACGCCTGTGAGAAAGAACAGGAAGATTCTTATTTTAACGAGTAGTATTGCCGCTCTATTCTGGCATCTTGGCAAATATCTCTTCAAATATTATATATTACATATTGGTAAATTTACTGCATTTTTTGGGACTTACGGGGTTTTTATCGCCTTCCTTTTTTGGATTTATTTTTCAGTTTTTGTTTTTGTGGTATGTGCAGAGTTCCAATCAATACTCTTAAAGGAGCACACACAAAAGGTTGCTAGGTCATCCCCACCAACGGTTCCTGTTTGAAGGATATTATTCCGTTTACATTGACGCCAGTTCTTCGTTCAGAGTATCCGATATAAACATGTGTCCAGGTGCATGTGTAATACAGATATCCGGCTTTACCTCCATGACAGCGGCCTGAGGTGTAACGCCGCATGCCCAGAAAACAGGTACTTCTTTTGCCCTAATCGTCGGAACATCTCCAAAATCAGGTTTATATATATCCTCTATACCTATCTCTGAAGGGTTACCTATATGGACTGGACTACCATGAACTGCAGCATAACGAGATGTAATCTGTACAGCTTTAACAACAAGATTTTCAGGAATAGGCCTCATTGAAACAACCAGGGGACCTTTAAAGGTACCTGCCTGCATACAAGCTATATTGGTGAGATACATTGAAACGTTCTTTTTTTCTTCTATATGCCTGACAGGGACTTTGACTTTTAAAAGAGCTTCCTCAAATGAATAGCTGCAACCCAGAAGAAATGTGATAAAATCGTCCTGCCATATGTCTTTGATGTTTTGAATGGTAGATTCCAGTTTCCCCTTTTTGTAGACATTATAAAGCGGTATGTCGGTTGTAATGTCTGCGCCTGCCGCCAATGTCTCTGTTATGTACTTGCCTGCTTCCAACACTTCGAGTAATGGACAGGGTTTGGGGTTTCTCTGACAGAATAACAAAAAATCAAATGCATATTTCTTTGGCAGCACTACAAGGTTTGCCTGTGCATAACCCATGGCAAGACCTGATGTCGGTTTTTGCCATTCCCCTTTTCTTATCAACGCCCTAACCTCTTCTGGAGTCATTTTATCTATCTTTTTCATGGCAACATTCCTTTCAGTGATTTTCCATTATTTTACCTATTGTTTTAAAGATAAGTAAAGTTTAATGGAGATGTTTTCAAGATTTATTTGTAATTAAGCTCAAGCAAAGGTAAACTTAAGTATATGTCAGAGATTACACAGCCACCATTGGTCTCGATCATAATACCTACATATAATTATGGGGGATATTTGCCTGTTGCGCTTGAGTCATGCCTTCAGCAGACGTATAAAAACCTCGAGATTATAGTTGTGGATGATGGTTCTACAGATAATACAGGTGAAATTGTCAAACAATATGGGGGTAAGGTTTTTTATATATATCAAGACAATAGCGGGGTGTCTGCGGCACGCAACAAAGGGCTCGAATATGCAAAAGGAGATTTCATAGGGTTTCTCGATGCAGATGATTATCTGACTGAAGATTCAATCAGCACAAGATTGGACATTCTTATGAAAAATGCACACATTGGCGCTGTACTTACTGAGACATACTCAAAAAGGGGAATTGAAGGTGCTTTGTCGTGCCAGCCAAGATTCAAGAGCGAAAGGACTTCAGGAAAGTTTTATGAAGATCTCGTACTCGGAAGGCTACCTTTTGCGACCTGCGCCATATTGATGAAAGGGGCGATTGCCAAACAGCACAGGTTTCCCGTTGGACTTTCAAATGGTGAGGATGTAGCATATTTCTGTAAGGTGTTCTTTTCTACGACGGTGTATTATACACAGAAGCCAACCGCAGTGACATTATGGCATGAAGACAGCCTCAGACATAATATCGAGGAATTAAAAAAACAAGACATAGAACTTGTAAAGACAATATTGAATGATCCCTTTTACAAAGGGGCACTCGAGTATCTTAGGAAGGATTTTATATCAAGACGTTGTCTGGAGCTTTTTAGAAAACTATATCTTGCAGGAGAAAAGAGGCTTGCAAGGTCATATTTCATAAAGGCTGTTATCGCCAAACCGGTAAGTATTTTCAAAATAGACTATCTCGTTAAGTTTATAAAATCATTAATATAAAAAGCGGGGTTTTTCCTCTTTCATTTGTCAGCGTTTTCCTGTAGAATTGTGGGGTTATGAGAGGATTAATGAAGATATTATATACAGTGATACTTTTTTTTGTATGCTGCATCACGGCGACGACGTCAATAGCGGATAACGGTGCTCAGGTTTCAGCCAACATCGAAAAGGAAAACGAAACTATCGGTATTTCCGTTGAAAAGGTTGAAAACACGGAAGGTATTATTAAATGCAGGTACTGCGGAAGATTGCTCAAAAACGGCAACATCCACAGAGATGCATTGACAATCATTCAAAAACAGGTTGAGCAGGGCCTGTACAAGCGAAGAATAAGATTTTCTGGTGATGCGGGAAGATTCAGGCATCTCAACGTATATGTATTTCGTTTTGAAGAACGAAAGGGAGGGAATTTTTCAGCAGAAAAACCAGCAGGGGTTGGTTTTCACATGCACCTCCTTGAAAACAATGTCCTTAAAAGTATCTTTGTTTTTGATGAAGAACAACAGGCATTGACGCAGAATCTTTTTGATATTGGTAAATTTTTCAAACGTGGTGGCAGATGGATAACAGCAGAAAAATTATCCGAGGAAGGCATAGAAAAGGGTCTGGATACCCTTTTAGAAGAGTTTTCGCAGGAACCTGAAAAGGCACCTATTTCACCTACAGAGGATGTATCAAGATGAAAGCCTTATTTGCTATGGATTTAATGAGAAACAAAACAGTACGTCTTCAAAAGGGGGACTTCGAAAAGGTAACTGTTTACAGCGATAATCCCCTTGATAAGATCGACGAAATGATACAAAGAGGGGCGTGTGATTTTCACATAATAGACCTCGATGGAGCGAGAACGGGGCGGCGCACCCACCACGAACTTATTAAAAGGATGAGGCTCAAGATTAAAGGATATATGGAAGTAGGCGGAGGCATAAGAAACGAAGAGGACATAGGATATTATGACGAATCGGGTATGGATGGTATAATTGTTGGAACAAGGGCTCTGGAGGATAATGCATTTTTTGAAAAACTCTCAAGATTCAAAAATATCATACTTGGCTTAGACCTACTGAACGGTATTCCTATGGTAAGGGGATGGAAGACCGCTATTGATAAAGATATCCGACAAATTCTTGAGGAATCCGAGAGGATTGGTATAATGGCAATCCTCAGTACAAGCATCTCGCGTGACGGTATGCTTGTTGGCCCTGACTATGTGGGTTTAAAAAACATCCTATCCATGACAAAGATTCCTGTTATTGCAAGCGGTGGCGTAACACACATCGATGATGTTAAGAGGCTGAAAGACATGGGTTCATGGGCAGTAATACTTGGAAAGTCGGTATATGAAGGTTTGATAAAGATAGAAGAGGCTGTTAAATATGCTGACTAAGAGAATAATCCCCAGCCTTGATGAAATTCTACGAAACGCAAAACAAGATGATGCCACATGGCTCAAAGGAGAAAGGAATGGACGAGATAAAATGGGATGAACGCGGGCTTGTTCCTGTAGTCGTCCAGGATTTCAGGACAAAGGATGTACTCATGGTTGCCTACATGAACGAAGAGGCATTTGAGTTGACCCAAAAAACAGGCAAGGCACATTACTATTCAAGATCACGAAAGAAGCTATGGTTAAAGGGAGAAACATCAGGTCATACTCAGGAAATAAAGGCCATACATATCGATTGCGATAATGACACGATTTTGATTTTGGTTGACCAGAAGGTTGCAGCATGTCACACAGGTTACTGGAGTTGTTTTTACAGGGCATGGGCTGATGGATGGAAGGTGGTGGGGAAGAAGATTTTTGATGAAAAAAAGACTTATGGTGAGAAATAGAAAAACAGATTAAAGGAAAAAGATATCCTGTGTCAGGAGATTAATACGCATCGAACATGTCGCTATTCGCAACCTATTTTTCGTTTCATTGTTTCTTGTGGGTTTGTGGGGTATATGCCATTTGCACCAGGCACGTGGGCTTCGCTTTTAGGCTGCATACTCATATACCTTTTTCCTTTTCATTCTTTAAACGCAAATATTGTCTTTATATGTATTCTCACCATATTTTCGATTATCAGTATAAATATGTTTGAATTTACCGGGGAAGATCCCGGATATATAGTTATAGATGAGTTGATAGGCATGTTTATAACGATGGCGGGTCACAAAACAACCTTCATTTCACTTATTGCAGGATTTTTCCTTTTTAGGTTTTTTGATATAATAAAACCATATCCAGTCAATGCCGTCGAAAGTTTTAGAAAGGGCTATGGTATAGTTGCAGATGATATTATTGCGGGCATCTACGCAAACATTGTGCTCTGGCTTGGATATCTGTTATTTTATTGCATATGGAAATAGAAAAAAGAATTGGTAAAATGTTAAAGGAAAGAGGATTGAAAATAGCTGTTGCAGAATCTTGCACAGGTGGTCTTATATCGAGCCGGATTACAGATATCAGCGGTGCATCAGATTATTTTGAAGCTGGTATTACAACATACAGCAATGAGTCGAAGATAAGGCTTTTGAATGTTCCAGAGGACATCATTGATCGTTATGGGGCGGTAAGCGAAGAAACAGCAAAAGCTATGGCAGAGGGTGTGAAAAAGACTGTACATGCAGACATCGGTGTATCGGTTACAGGTATTGCAGGGCCAACCGGCGGTACTGAAGGAAAACCCGTTGGTACAGTTTTCATAGGGCTTGCGACAAAAAAAGCCACCTATGTCCGTAAGTTTTTTTTTGACGGTAACAGGCTTGAGATAAGACGCAAGACATCAGATGCAGCCTTTATGCTTGTTGAGGAATATCTTGAAGGGGAACACATATGAGAACCTTCCTGGCAATGGAAATACCCGACGAGATAAAAAGATACCTTCAAACAGTTAATAATACTCTTTCTAAGCATATCAATGGGGTTAAATGGGTAAAAAGTGAGGGTCAGCACATCACGCTGAAGTTTTTTGGTGAAATCGAAGAGCCTCTTGTATGGAAGCTAAAGGACAACTTAGAATATATTGGGCTTAAGCATAGCCCATTTACTCTCTGTTTAAATCAGATAGATGCCTTTCCCTCGAAAAAGAAGGCAAGAGTCATTGTCGTCTCACTGGAAAATGGGATTGACAATATAAAAGAGATATTCAACGATATAGAAGACAGTGTTTATTTTCTTGGTATTGAAAAAGACGAAAGGGGTTTCAAGCCCCACATTACCCTTGGAAGGAATAGGATTGCTGCCGATATAACCGATAAGTTTATATCGATAGAGAAGAAATCATTTGATGTAGATGCATTTGAGCTGTTTAAGAGTACACTCACAAGCCATGGTGCTATATATACAACGTTATGGAAGATAAATCTGAGCAAAAGACATTGATTTTATTATTGTATTGTGGTTTTAATGTGATGGTTGTAATTTAATACAAAGAGGGGAGGTACATAAAGGTGAAAGAAGAAGAAAATAAGTCAAAAGCGATCGATATGGCGGTATCGCAGATAGAAAAACTCTTCGGGAAGGGTTCTATTATGCGGATGGGAGAAAGGCCTATTGAGGCAATACCTGTGGTATCAACAGGTTCGCTTTCGCTCGATATTGCCCTTGGCGTAGGAGGACTACCGAGGGGAAGGGTAATCGAGATATTCGGCCCTGAAGCCTCTGGTAAAACAACGCTTGCCCTGCAAGCGGTGAGCGAGACACAGAAGTTAGGAGGTACTGCCGCCTTTATAGACGCGGAACATGCGCTTGATATGGCTTATGCCAATAAAATCGGGGTCAAAACAGATGAGTTACTTATCTCCCAGCCTGACACAGGTGAGCAGGCACTTGAAATCGCAGAGATACTTGTAAGAAGCGGTGGGGCAGATATTGTGGTAATAGATTCGGTTGCGGCACTTGTTCCCCGAGCAGAAATCGAGGGTGATATGGGTGATGCACATATGGGCCTACAGGCGCGTCTGATGTCTCAGGCCTTGAGAAAGTTGACCGCAATTACGAGCAAATCCATGACAACCGTTATATTCATAAATCAGATAAGACAGAAAATAGGTATTATGTTTGGCAATCCTGAAACAACAACGGGTGGAAACGCATTGAAATTTTATTCATCTATGCGCCTCGATATTAGAAGGATTTCATCTATAAAGGATGGGCAGGATATCATAGGAAGCAGGACAAGGGTTAAGGTTGTAAAAAACAAGCTTGCCCCACCCTTTAAAGAGGTGGAGTTCGATATTATATTCGGTGAAGGCATCTCAAAGGAAGGGGACATCCTGGATTTGGCTGTCGATGCAGGGATTATTGAAAAGGCGGGGACATGGTTTTCTTATGGAGACATAAGGATAGGTCAGGGAAGAGAAAATGCAAAAGACTATCTCCGCAAAAACGAGTCGGTCAAGGAAGATATTAGGGAAAAGATACTTACACAATATGGATTAAAAAAGGGTGAATCGTGACATCAAAAGAGATTAGAGAAAAATTCCTTACATACTTTTCTGAACGGGGTCATACAATTGTCCCGAGTTCATCGCTTGTGCCCGACAAGGATCCAACGATACTTTTTGTAAATGCAGGCATGGTGCAGTTCAAAAACGTATTTACAGGTATTGAAAAAAGAGATTACAAAAGGGCAACTTCATCACAGAAGTGCGTGAGGGCAGGCGGAAAACACAATGATTTTGAAAATGTAGGCAAAACATTAAGACACCATACATTTTTCGAGATGCTTGGCAATTTTTCCTTTGGTGATTATTTCAAAAAAGAGGCCATACCGTTTGCATGGGAGTTCTTGACCAGGGTGTTGAATTTGGACAAAAAACGTCTCTGGATTACCATTTACAAAGATGATGACGAAGCAGATAAGATATGGAGAAGTATCGGCATTCCAGCGGAACGTATAATAAGGCTTGGAGAGAAGGATAATTTCTGGTCAATGGGTGACGAAGGGCCATGCGGCCCATGCTCTGAGATCCACTATGATATGGGTGAAGATGTAGGGTGCAGAAGACCCACATGCAAGGTCGGTTGTGATTGCGACAGGTTTTTAGAGGTATGGAATCTTGTTTTTATGGAATTCGAAAGGTCGAGGGATGGCGAAATGAAACGTCTACCGCATCCTTCAATAGATACTGGCATGGGTCTCGAAAGGATTGCATCAATTCTTCAAGGCAAGATCGGAAACTACGAGACAGATCTATTCAGACCTATCATTAAACGTTTAGAGGATATTTCTGGTAACATATACGGGACGGCATTGCGTAGCGATATCGCTATGAGGGTGATAGCAGACCATGTAAGGGGGGCAACCTTTATCATCAATGATGGTGTTATGCCCTCTAAGGACGGCAGGGGATATGTGTTAAGAAGGATAATAAGGAGGGCATTGCGTTATGGCAAAAAACTCGGCATAGAAAAAGAGTTTTTATATACCCTTTCAGGCACGGTTATTGACATAATGGCGGACACATACCCTGATATCAAGCAAAACCACCTTTACATTATAAAGATGCTCAAGGGAGAGGAAGAAAGATTCCTTGAAACGCTAAGCGTTGGCATGAGGCTTTATGATGATATTGCAAAATCATTGAAAGAAAAAGGTGAAAGCACTATCCCTGGTGATATTGTATATAAATTGTATGATACTTATGGATTCCCTCTTGATATAACGCAGGAAATGGCGGAAGAAGATGCCCTGGGTGTCGATGTATCGGGTTTTCAAAATGCGCTTAAGGAACAAAAAGCAAGATCAAGGGGTGCATCTAAAACAGGCAAAGACGAAATGGGAGAGGGTTATATAGAGGTTCTGAAAAGCGACGCAAAAAATATTTTTGTAGGGTACGAAACCCTTGAGTCACGGGGAAAGATAATTAGTATTGTAAAGGATGATCGCACAGTAGAAGAAATTTCCGAAAATGATGAGGGCGAAATATTTTTAGACAGCACTCCCTTTTATGCAGAAAGTGGGGGGCAGACCGATGATGAGGGTTATGCGGAGTCCGAAACTGGAAAGGCTGAGGTGATCGAGGTCAAAAAGATCAGGGCAAATCTGTTTTCACACAGAATAAAGATGACAACAGGTTCATTCAGAACAGGGGATGAGATAAGGTTGTCCGTTGATAAAGAAAAACGCAAGGCCGTCTCAAGAAACCATACGGCAACGCATCTGCTCCATTATGCACTCAGGCAGGTGCTTGGCGACCATGTCAAGCAATCAGGCTCACTTGTTGAGAAAGACAGGTTCAGGTTTGATTTCTCTCATTTCCACGCTATGGATGATGCAGAGATAACAAGGGTCGAAGATATTGTTAACGACAGGATTATGGAGTGTACGGACATTATCATTGAAGAGAAGACAAGAGATGACGCCATAAAAGAAGGTGCAACAGCGTTGTTTGAAGAAAAATATGGAGAAACCGTAAGGGTTGTAAGGATTGGTGATTACAGCGCTGAACTGTGCGGTGGAACACATGTTAAAAATACGTGTGAAATAGGTAGCTTTTATATCATAAGCGAAAACTCTCTTGCGTATGGTGTAAGGAGAATAGAGGCTGTTACGGGTAAAAGCGCGATAAGACATAGCCGGAGGATAGCTGATATTCTAAACAGCATATCAAAGCTTACAAATACAGAGACAGGAAGAATAACTGAACGTATCGAAGGCATTATAGAAGACTTGCAAAAAAAGGAAAAGGAGATAGAAAGGCTAAGAAACGACATAACGACGGATAAGGTAGGTGCTGCAATTGACAGCGCCTTTGAACATGACGGGGTCAAGGTTGTTACCATGCTCGTCGAACAAGCTAAAGCTGAAGATTTAAGGAAGATAACAGATATTATCAGGAGTAGATTGAAAAGATGCGTAGCCGTGGTTGGTTCACGTGAAGAAACAAAGGGTCTGATAGTCGTAGCTGTGAGTAAAGATATTCAAGATAGATTCAATGCGGGTAAAATAATAAAAGGAATTGCGGAAAGGTATAATGGAAAAGGTGGAGGAGGACCGCAGATAGCTCAAGGTGGCGTACCAGGCGAAATGATCGGGGAGGCCATGAAAAGCGTGAGGGATATACTGTTCAATTAGATTGATCGGAGGTATATTCATGATTAAATATGCAGTCAGTTTAAAAAATGTTACGCTCTTTTCAAGGCTGAAAGATGGCGAGATTCAGGCTATCACCAGGATAGCTATTCTGAAAAACTATGAAAAAAATTCTGTTGTTTTCCAGGAAGGCGAGATTGGCGATTCACTTTATATTGTACTGGCTGGAAGGGTAAAGGTCTCGTTGTTTGATGATGATGGTAAAGAATACATACTTGATGTCATTGAGAAGGATGGTTTTTTTGGAGAACTCTCCATTATTGACGAGTTGCCCAGATCTGCAAACGTAATTACTACAGAGTATTCTGAGTTTTTGGTTATTAACCGTAAAGACTTCATAAGGCTTCTTTTGGATAACCCGACAATAAGCGTGAATATTTTAAAGACTTTATCTGCAAGACTACGCTACGCAGACGAGAGGATTAAAGGACTTGCCTTTTTGAGTGTAGAAGAGAGGGTATTGACATACCTTTTGGATATTGGCGAGAAATATGGACTGAGATTGAAAGACCATATCATCATTGAAAATGGACCCACCCAAATAGAAATTGCAAATTCCTGCGGCACATCAAGAGAGACAGTTTCAAGGGTTTTAAAGATATTAATCAAAAGGGGTGCGATAAGCATCAGGAAAAAACAATATACATTGTACCCGCACCGTAAATCAATATAACATTGAAACCCCTTTCTATTCTAATGTATCGGATAATTCGTGTTCCCCAAGGATGTGTGTGCAGGCTTGGGTTATGATATATATCACCATTTTAAATCTTTTCGGCGAGGTAGATAATAACATCTTAAAAACAAACCGAAAAGGATCATAAAAATGCTCAGCGCCTGACCCATTGTAAAGAAACCTAATAGATATCCAATCTGTTGGTCTGGTTCTCTGAAATATTCGCAAAATATCCTGAAAATCCCATAAAGCATGAGAAAAAGAGAAAACACGTCTCCTTCATGTCTTTTTTTATTTTTATACAACCACAATACAAGAAACAGTACAATGCCCTCCAAAAATGCCTCATAGAGTTGTGAAGGATGTCTTGCAATGTTTCCTGCGTTGGGAAATATCATTGCCCATGGGACATCTGATGGTTTTCCGAAAAGTTCTCCGTTGATAAAATTTCCTATCCTTCCGAAACCTATGCCAATAGGACAAGTGGGTATAATCAAATCCGCGACCGAAAAGAAATCATGACGCCACTTTTTTATGACTAAATAACCTGCAATGAAAGCGCCTGCCAAACCTCCGTGGAAGGACATCCCTCCATGCCACACAACAAAAATTTCAAACGGGTTGCTTATGTAGAAGTCGAGATTATAAAAGATTATATATCCAAGCCTTGCACCGATTATTAGACCGAGTATCAAATAGAAATAAAGGTCATCGATGAATGGCCTTTCCATTTTTATAGATCTATTTTTCCTTAGTTGATACAGTGTGAGAAGATAGGAGGACGTAAAACCAAAGATGTACATAAGGCCATACCATCTTATAGACAGTGGACCTATCTTGATTATTACCGGGTCGATATCTGGATATTTAATCATGTAATGTTGTTTAGTCCCTTAGTATGCCGTATGATACAACTTAGAAGAACGTACTGTCAACCCAGTTAATAACCCAAATGCTTTTATGGATTAGGCGAGAGGTATTTATCAGCTTTTGTTTGTATCTGCCTCTTTTGCATGTTATTATAATTCTTTAAAATAATATGGGGGTCGTTATGGAAACAAAAATTGAGAAATTGCATAGATCTCTTTTGGACAATTTAACATACAACCTCGCAAAAGATATGTATTCTGCAACCCCGAGGGATAAGTTCAATTCTGTAGTGCTTTCTGTAAGAGAGATGATTGTCAAGAATTGGATTAACACTCAGCAACGGTATTATGATGTAAATGCGAAAAGGATATATTATCTGTCTCTTGAATTTTTGCTTGGCAGGCTTTTGAGAAATTATGTGATTAATCTTGGGCTTTCTGATGAATACGGCAAGGCAGTTGATGTGCTTGGTTTGAGCTATGAGGATGCGCTCGAGCACGAATGGGATGCAGGGCTGGGTAACGGGGGGCTTGGCAGGCTTGCAGCATGCTTTCTCGATTCACTCGCTACTCTTCAGTATCCAGGATATGGTTATGGCATTCGTTATGAATACGGTATTTTCCAACAAAAGATCAAAGATGGTTTTCAGGTAGAGATCCCGGACAACTGGCTTAGATATGGTAATCCATGGGAGTTTCCAAGACCTGAACTTTTGTATTCAGTTCGTTTCTACGGAAAGATAGGGACCATTGCTGGGCGCAATGGAAGATTCCGGATGAAATGGATCGATGGCGATGAGGTGATGGCTATGGCGTACGATTATCCTGTTCCAGGCTTCAAGAATAATACAGTAAATACCTTACGTCTGTGGGCGGCAAAATCATCGAGGGAGTTTGACCTTGAATTTTTCAACAGTGGTGATTACATAAGGGCGGTTCAGGATAAAAACAGCAGTGAAAATATCTCAAAGGTACTTTATCCAAGCGATCAGTATGCTGCTGGTAAGGAATTGAGGCTGAAACAGCAATATTTTTTTGTTAGTGCCACTCTTAAAGATATAGTGAGGAGGTATAAAAAATTTCACCAGAGCTATAACGAATTTCCTGATAGCGTGGCTATTCAGCTCAACGATACACACCCATCTGTGGCTATACCGGAGCTCATGAGGATTTTTGTTGACCATGATGGCCTTAATTGGGATGATGCATGGAAAATAACATCAAAAACGTTTGGCTATACCAACCATACCGTACTGCCGGAGGCGCTTGAAACATGGACCGAAGGCCTGTTTGGATATCTTTTGCCACGCCACCTTCAGATTGTACAGGAGATTGACAGGCGTTTTCTCGTACAGGTGACCGAGATGTTTCCGGGCGATAAGGAAAGGAAAAACAGGGTTGCAATAATTTCTGGCAATGGTGAAAGGGTTGTTAATATGGCACGTCTTGCAATCGTGGGAAGTCACAGCGTTAACGGTGTTTCAATGCTCCATTCAGACATATTGAAGCAAAACCTTTTTAGGGATTTCTTCGAGATGATGCCGGAAAAGTTCAAAAATGTAACAAATGGCATTACACCAAGGCGCTGGCTTTTGCAATCCAACCCACAGCTTTCAAGGCTGATAATGGATGCGATAGGAGATAAATGGGCTACAGATTTGGAAGAATTGAAAAACCTTGAGGCATTCGTTGAAGACAAGGAGTTCTGCAAGGAATTCAGACTTATAAAAGAGGCAAACAAGGATGCTTTATCAGATTATATCTTTAAGGCTTACTGGATATCATTTCCCTCCGAATACCTACTCGACTGCCAGACAAAACGGTTCCATGAATATAAAAGACAACTGCTCAACATACTGCACGTTGTAACGATGTATAACAGGATTAAAGAAGGTAGGGCAGATAAGAATATCACACCGAGGACCGTTTTGTTTTCGGGAAAATCTGCACCGAGTTATTTTATGTGTAAACTTATCATTAAGCTGATCCACAGCATAAGTGCGGCTATCGATGCCGATCCATCGGTGAGCGATCGACTGAGGGTGATTTTTGTCCCAAACTATGATGTAAGTATTGCCCAGCGTATCATGCCGGCTGCGGAGCTTTCTGAACAGATCTCAACAGCAGGATATGAGGCGTCAGGAACTGGCAACATGAAATACACGATTAATGGAGCCCTTACTATAGGGACGCTTGACGGTGCGAACGTAGAGATAAGAGAAGAGGTCGGAGAGGATAATTTCTTCCTGTTTGGTTACAAAACAGAAGAGCTTGAAGCACTGAGGGCTCATTATAACCCGCGCCAGGTATATGAGGAAAACAAAGAGCTCAAGCAGGCTATAGACCAGATTGCAGGAGGTTATTTTTCACCGGATATCCGCAATCTGTTTCAACCTATTGTTAGTTCGATCCTTGATTATGACAAGTATTTTGTTTTGGCGGACTATGCGTCTTATATAGAATGTCAGGAAAGGGTTGATAAGGCTTATCGTAACAAAGACCAATGGATCAAGATGTCTATCCTTAACGTGGCACGTTCCGGAAAATTTTCAAGTGACAGATCTATCCGTGAATACGCTGAAAACATATGGAGTATTCTACCTGTACCGTTATAGAAAAACACATGATGATGAATAATGATGTGAACGATCTTATCATGTTGGGTGTAGTACACAGAGATAGCGGTGGGTACAGGCTGCTTGCCGAGCGACTGGAACAATTTATGCCAGACATCATAACGCTTGAATTTTCACACTACGGGCTTAATTACAGACGAGTTATGGGAAAGACATACAAAAAGCGCATCATGGAGGTTATTTTAAAATATTCAGGAAATAGGGAAAAACTCAATAGAGACGCATTCTCGGAACTTGTTTCTTTCGCAAATGTGCCTTATGAATATAGGGCATCTGTACGATATACGGACAAACACAGCGGTTTGTTACATTTAATTGACCTTGACATGTTTTCTTATGTAAAGCTCCAGAAAAGCGAGAAGTTATTCAGTCCTTCGAATATTGAAAGGCTTCTTTTCAGTGAACAAGGTTTTACAGACCATGGCGAAAGGGCCGTTGCACGGTTGTTTTTTGAGGGTGGCATAAAGATCTATAAGTACACCGAAGAAATGTTTATAAGGGACAGGTATATGAGCGGCAGAATTTCAATGATAAAGAACGAAAACAAAAATAAAAGACTACTCCATATCTGTGGGTGGCAGCATCTTGATGACCCCTATGAACTATATGCCCCGCTGAATCCAAGGAAGGTATTTATTTATGATAAAACTGATTGTTTTTGACCTCGGAAACGTGATTTTACCGTTTGAGCACAGACAGATTGCAAAAAAGCTCCACGAAAAATCCGCTTATCGGTCAGACTTCAACGCGGAAGAGGTCTTTTCATTTATGTTTGAAACGCATAAAGGGCTTATAAATGAATTTGAAACAGGACAGATTTCTTCTGAAGAATTTTTTGGGCTGCTTAAAGATCGCTATAAACTTAACTTGACCTTCGAGGGGTTCAAGGATATATGGAATCCTATCTTTACTGAAAATCTGAAGGTTAACGAAGCAATACTATATCTAAAGTCAAAAGGTTACCCCTTGTTTATCCTAAGCAACACGAATGAACTACATTTTTCTTATATTATTGAAAAATATCCCATTGTACACGAAATGGATGAATGGATATTGTCGTTCGAGATAGGTGTGAAAAAACCCGATGTAGGCATATACAAAATGATATTTGAGAAGATGGATGTAGCAGGGAACGAGGTGTTTTACATAGATGATATTGAACAATATGTAGATACTGCAAGAGCGTTGGGCATTAAGGGTATGGTATTCAAGAACGCCGATCAATTATGGAAGGAAATCGGTGATATTGTGGAAAACAAAAGACAATAGGCAAGTTTATTTGCATGAACTGTTGTGCCAAGGCAGCTATGTTCAGCAGAGTAGCAGGATTGTCTAAGTTCAATATAATGCATTCGTCGAAGGGCATGAAAAATGGATATATTTTTCGGCTTTTTCAGAATATCTTTGAGTTGCAATAATTGTGTTAGTTTAGAGTCCTCTCGCCTGTTGAGATTGTCTTCAGCCCATTTTTATCGACGAGATGAATCGTGCGTCCTTGCACCCTAATGAGGTTTCTGTCTACCATCTTGCTGAGGATTCTTGACAATGTTTCTGGAATCGTGCCCAGCATATTTGCCAACTGACCCTTGGCAACATCCAACTCTATGGAATCATTATAATTATCATTATCACTTAAAAAAATCAGGTATGATGCCAGTCTTTGCGGCACCTCTTTGAGCGAAAGATTTTCAACAAGTCCGATGAACTGCTTCAGTCTTTTCGAGAGTATCGCAAGCATGTTAAGCGCAATCGATGGGTCGCTTCTGATAAGGTCAACAAAAGACCCCCTGGGGAAGAATATCGTGTCACTCTCCTCCATAGCCTCGGCGTGTGCAGGGAAGGTTTTGCCCGTAAAAACAGGTACCTCGCCAAAAGGCTCTCCTGGTAAAATTATATGGAGTGTCTGCTCTTTCCCTTCAAAAGAAAGTTTAAAAATTTTGATGCGACCGGTTTTTAAAAGATAAAATCCATCTGCATTATCACCTTCAGAGAATATTGTCTCCCCGCGCTTGAATGAGTTTATTACCCCTATATTTGACAGTTTCTCGATTTGCTCTTCCGGCAGATCTTTAAATAGGAGTGTTTCTTTGATAAAATCAGAAGAAGTTCTGTTGCTATCTTTTTTTGGGTTCATCTCGTTATCATTATATATCAAATAAATATTTTTAAAAATTATTTTATTGTTGTGGCAAAAAAAACAACTTTCATGTAAATTAGATAAACATTCAAAACTCGATATGGGGAGTTATTTATGGGAAAGCATGATGTTCTAATTCTGCTTGGCAGCGACAGTGACCTTCCCGTTGTAAAAGACGCCTTGGATTTTTTTAAAGGAATGGATGTATCATTCAAGATCGATATATCTTCTGCCCATCGTAATCCAGAAAAGACAATGGTATATGCAAAAAATGCCCGCAATGAAGGCTTTAGGGTGATTATCGCTGTGGCAGGGATGGCGGCACATCTTCCTGGCGTTATTGCCTCGCACACAACCTTACCGGTTATAGGGGTACCTTCGGGCAGCGGTTCTCTGAATGGTCTTGATGCGCTTCTTTCCATAGTGTCAATGCCAAAGGGCATACCCGTTGCAACTGTGGGCATCAATGCTGCAAGAAATGCAGCAATCCTTGCGTGCGAGATACTTTCCATAAAGGATGAAAATATCGGTGAAAAATTGGAAAAGATGAAAGAAGAGCTAAGGCAACAGAATGACGAGAGTGCTATTAGAATTGAGCAGTATTTACAGGATTTATAAAAAAATTTATTTATATGGGTATTGAATATGTATAATGCGATAACAGATGTTCCTGGAATTAGGGTAGGACAAGCATCCGATTTCATAGGCTATACGGGTTGTACTGTTGTATTATGTGAACAGGGTGCGGTTTGTGGTATTGACGTTCGGGGGAGCGCCTCTGGAACAAGGCAGGTGGATGCTTTGAATATAAATCACATAGTGGAGCAGGTTCATGCCATTATCCTAAGCGGCGGGAGTTCCTTTGGCCTTGACGCTGCCTCAGGTGTCATGCAATACCTTGAGGAAAAAGGTATTGGTTTTGATGTTGGGGTTGCAAAGATCCCTATTGTGCCAACCGCTATCTTGTTTGACCTCCTTTTTGGCGACCCCAAGGCAAGGCCAACGCCTGCAATGGGCTATGAAGCTTGTAAAAACGCTTGCGAAGAAGTGGCTGAAGGAAGTGTTGGTGCTGGTACTGGCGCTGCAATTGGTAAACTCTTTGAGTTACCGAGGGCAATGAAAGGCGGCATTGGCACAAGCAGCGTTATATTGCCCGATGGGTTGATTGTTGGGGCTATAGTTGTAGTGAATGCGTTTGGGGATATAGTAGATAATATCTCGGGAAGAATTATCGCAGGTGCGAGGGTTTCTGAGGATGGTCTTGAATTTGCTCACACCGTCGACTGTCTTAAAAAAGGGTATTCGAAAAAGCAGTTCGGTCTTGTGAACACAACCCTTGGTATTGTTGCAACAAACGCAAAATTCAACAAAAAAGAGGTTACAAAGATTGCCCAGATGTCGCATGCTGGGCTTATAAAAACAATAACACCTGTTCATACGACCTTTGATGGGGACCTTATCTTTGCGCTTTCAATGGGCGAAATAGATGCTGATATAAACAAGGTTGGTGTGCTGAGCGATTTTGTTGTCTGCGAGGCGGTCAAACGTGCCGTCAAAAAGGCAGATGGTTTTGGAATTGTACCAGCGTTTAAGGACATCAGCAAAGGGTGGAAACCCGCATAAGAAAACAAACAAGTGAAGTGAAATTCAAGGGAGTCGAAGGTGATGGACGACTATAAAAAGGCAGCAGATACAATAAGGGAAAAGGGTTATGTGGTGGCGTTTACCGGTGCTGGTATTTCTGTTGACAGCGGTATTCCCACTTTTAGGGGCGGTCAGGGCTTATGGGAGAAATATGACCCAATGGAATATGCACATATAGGTTCGTTCAGCAGAGACCCTCAAAAGGTCTGGGTGATGCTTCGGGAGATGGCCCAGGTGATTTTTGATTCTTCACCAAGTCCAGCACATATTGCATTGAATGAATTGGAACAGAAAGGGTATTTGAAGGCGGTTATCACCCAAAATGTGGATGGACTGCATCAGATTGCAGGCAACAGCAGCGTCATTGAATATCATGGAAACCATAGACGACTTGTATGTATGAACTGTTCGAAAAAGATTCCATTTACACCAGAAGTGGTGGGAATAATGCCTTATCCAAACTGTGAGAAGTGCAATAGTGCCTTAAAACCTGATGTGGTGTTTTTTGGAGAAGGTATCCCGATGCTTGCAATGGTCAGGGCAAACGAAGAGGCAAATAAATGCAAGGTAATGATAATTATAGGGACTTCCGGTGTAGTGTACCCTGCGGCTGAAATTCCTTACACGTCTAAGGCTATGGGTGCGACGATAATAGAGATAAACCCTGAAAGTACACCTTTCACGTCATCAATTACAGATATGTTTTTTAAAGGCTCTGCATCGGACATATTACCCAAGATATTGAAAAATATATAGAATACTATAGATGTCAGTTAAGGAGGATTCTAACTTAAAATCCAGTATGATAGATCCAGAATTGCACAAACATATATACGTTGTTATTATGGCAGGTGGGAAAGGCGAAAGGTTCTGGCCATTGAGCACTGAATCAGAACCAAAACCATTCATTAAGGTTATGGGTGATCGTACACTTATACAGATGACTGCTGAGCGTGCAACCGGCATATCCTCTGTTGACAGAATTTTTGTTGTTCTGGGCAAAAATCACCTTGATGTTGCAAAAAAACAGCTTGAAACATTACCTGATGAAAATTTTATTGTCGAACCAGAAGGAAGGGATACCGCAGCGTGCATAGGCTACTCAGCGCTTATGCTATTGAAGAGGGATAAAGATGCTGTCATGGTTGTGCTGCCTGCCGACCAATATGTACCTGATAGTGAAAATTTTGTCGAAACAATTAATGTGGCCGCAAAGTGTGCAACAATTGGCGATTACCTAATTACTATAGGTATCACGCCTGCACGTCCTGAAACAGGTTATGGCTACATAAACGCCCACGAAATATTGCAAGACATTAAAGGGGAAATCTGTTACAAGGTGAACAGGTATGTTGAAAAGCCGAACGTGGAGACAGCGAAAACATATATAAGAGATGGGCATTATTATTGGAACAGTGGCATTTTTGTTTGGCAGGCAAGGGTTTTAATCGACGGCATCGCAAGGTTCATGCCGGGGCTATATACTTGTTTATTGAAATTGAAGGATGCCATTTCGTCGAATGATTCAGTGAAGATAGAATCCATATATAAAGGCATCCAGAGAAAGTCTATCGATTATGGGCTTATGGAAAAGGCTGACAATGTCTTGATGGTGCCTGCTAAGTTTATCTGGGACGATGTTGGAACGTGGTCCTCTATTTCCAGGGTTATGAGTTCTGACTCGAACGGTAATTGTATAAAAGGTCACGTGATAAATGTTGATACGAAAGATTGTGTGATAATAACGGAAGGTTTTGTAACAGGTACAATAGGTGTTTCAAATCTCGTAATTGTTGTCTCAAAAAACGGTGTTCTTGTGAGTAGCGTTGAAAGGGTTCAGGAAGTAAGAGAGATAGTAAGACGACTGTTACAATAAACCGGGGGGATTATGATTTCGAAAATATCCACAGCTACTATCTACGGTATCGACGGGATAAAAATAGATGTAGAGGTGGATATATCTTTTGGGTTGCCTGCCTTTAATATTGTCGGTTTGCCCGAGACATCTGTAAAAGAAAGCAAGGAAAGGGTAAGGGCGGCTATAAAAAATACCGGCTTTGAATTCCCTAACGACCGCATTACAATAAACCTTGCACCAGCAGATGTAAGAAAGGAAGGCTCATCTTTTGACCTTCCCATCGCTACTGGCATTCTTGTATCTATGGGTATTATAAACGCAGAAAAGATAAAAGGGTACTTGATTGCAGGCGAACTGTCCCTTGACGGACGGATCAAGGGTGTAAAGGGCGTATTGCCGATTGCGATGCTTACAAAGAAGGAAGGCATCCAAAATCTGATTGTGCCTGGAGAAAACGGGAAAGAGGCATCCGTTGTTCAGGGTGTCAGGGTGCATGGTGCAACGCATATACTCGATATAGTACATTTTTTCAGAGGAGAACAGGAACTCGAGGTGTTTAGTTCTGAAAGCGATCTCCTTCTTGATCGGTATGCAAAAACAGATGGACTCAACTTTTCAGATATAAAAGGACAGGCCCAGGCAAAACGTGCCCTTGAAATTTCTGCAAGCGGTGGACACAATGTTCTGATGATTGGCCCTCCGGGCTCAGGTAAAACTATGCTTGCAAGGAGGATACCCACGATTCTTCCTCCACCTGTCTATGAAGAGGCGATCGAGACGACAAAGATTCACAGCATAGCCGGTCTTTTGAATGCACACAGATACCTTATAATGGAAAGGCCTTTCAGGGCGCCTCATCATACAATATCAGATGCGGGACTTATCGGAGGCGGCCACATCCCAAAACCAGGTGAAGTAAGCCTTTCACATAACGGCGTTCTTTTTCTCGATGAATTTCCGGAGTTCAGAAGAAACGTACTCGATTCTTTAAGGCAACCGCTCGAGGATGGGTATGTAACAATTTCAAGGGTTACACACTCAATAACGTTTCCAGCAAGATTTATGCTTATTGCAGCGATGAATCCATGCCCCTGTGGGTACTGGGGTGATTCGCGTAGGGCATGCAGTTGTAGCGCTACGCAAATACGCAAATACAGGTCAAGGGTTTCGGGTCCTCTTCTTGACAGGATGGATATACATATCGAAGTGCCGCCTGTTGCGATAAAAGACCTTTCTGTCGAAAAGGAAGAAGAGTCGTCTGAAACAATCAGGGAAAGGGTAATCAATGCACGTAGCATTCAGCGGGAGAGATTCAGCGGGAAAAAGATATATTCAAACAGCCATATGCCACCAAGATTAATAAAAAAATACTGTATTTTGAATGAGGGCGGGAAGTCCTTAATTGAGAAGGCAGTTGAAAAGTTTGGCCTTTCGCCGCGTGCTTATCACAGGATACTTAAGGTTGCCCGCACAATAGCAGACCTCGAGGCAAAAGAACACATAGAGGAATCACACCTTGCCGAGGCAATTCAGTACAGATCTCTCGATAAAAGGATGACAGTATGATAATCTGTGTGTTCTGAATAAAAAATATTTTTAAAGGCAGATTATGGACATAGGCATACTCAAACACTCAGATAAAAAGGAGCTTAAAAGCTACATAGGGTTTCTTCTATGGCATTATAGGGTTGTGGATGGTTTCTGGTTTCTCTATGTGGAGGAAAAGTGTGGCAGGCCATCGGCGGAACACCTCGACGAGGCAGTTTGGCATAAGATTGCCGGTATGTCGGCAAAAGACATCATCCACAGGTTTCAAATCAAGGAACGAGGATTGAAGGGATTTGTAAAGGCGATGCAGTATTGTCCGTGGACAATGATTGTGGGATATTGTATTGAAGAGATGGAGGATGAGGTAATTTTAACCGTACCTCAGTGTATTACACAGGTAGCGCGGGTAAAACAGGGTCTGCCCGAATTCTTTTGTCGTAATATGCACCTTAAGGAATTTGAATCATTTGCGCATGCAGTGGACAAAGACATCAAAGTAGAGTGTATCTTTGCACCGCCTGACCATCCGGCAGACTGTTTCTGCAAGTGGAGATTTTATATGTAAGCGCTTACTTATCTCTTGCCGGAATAGTAATTGATTTTGTTCACATAAAAGTCATACCAATCTGCACCACAAATTATCCTGTATTTTTCCAGAATAGGCTTTACTGCCTTTTTAAACGCATCCCTCTCTTGAGCGGTTAGGGCATGGATCTCAACGCCCTGCGTCTTTGCCTTTAAGAAGGTATCAGTAATAAGCTTTGTGTTTTCGTCCCTTATGGTTTTTGCCTGAATCTCAGCCGCCTCTTTAAAAATCTTCTGTTGTTCTAAAGATAATGATTCCCAGTATTTTTTGTTTACCACTACAAGACGAACCGTAAGGATGTGATTCAACGATGTTGCATATTTGTTGATATCGGTAAGTTTTAATAGCATTGATGTTGAAAGGGGGTTATCCTGACCGTCAATCATACCATGTTGGATGGCATAATATATTTCCTGTGATGGGATATATGTCGGATTTGCGCCGAGTATCTTGAAGGTATCAATAAATATCGGTGACTGCATCGTTCTTATCTTCAATCCCCTCAAGTCATCAGGGGTCTTGATAGGTCTTCGTGAATTGGTTAAATCTCTGAGTTCGGATTCTGCATAGCCTATAAACACAAAACCCTTTGCATTACATAATGTTTCGATCTTTTCTTTCACTTCTTTGTCGTCAAGTACCTTATGGGCAGTTGCCCTGTCAGGATAAATAAAAGGCAGTTCAAGGACATTTAGTTCCGGGATATAATCTCCAAGAACATCTGCAGCAACGGCAGCTATATGTAGTGTTCCATGCTTGACCTGATTGGCCATAGAACGTTCGGCGCCAAGCTGCCCCCATGGGAAAACTTCAACTGTGATATCTGCTTTTGAGCGGTCATACACGTGTTTTGCAAATGCTGTTGCACCCAGGTTTTGGGGATGAAAAGATGTTTCGTAATGACCGTATTGTATTTTTCTCAAAGCACTTGCGCGGAAGGGCCTTGGCGGATCTTCCTTTTTTACAACAAAAGGAAACGCCTCGGATGGAGGACCTTCAAGCCCTATATTATCGATGCTTTGCGCAAATAGATAGTATTGGCCGTCAGGGATAGTATTGATATGTATTGCTTCATTTGATTTGATTATCCTATCTTGATAGAGGTCTTTTCCTTCACTGTCTTTTGAGATCATCACCCTGTAAGCGCTTGCATCTTGAATGGTGCTTAAGGCAAATTTAACCGGTGGATTGTATTGGGGTTTTGGGTCAATAGGTGTTGGTGGGGGTAGAAGTTTTTTGGGGTCAAGCGGAGGTTCACCTTTTTTGACCATAGTGCCCTCTTCCTTTTGCAATGAGATCTTTTTCATCATGGCATCAACAGAAACTGTGCCATTGAGCACCTCTGTAAATGCCTTTTTCTCTTCGTCAACCGCGGTTCTGAATTCTGTTCCCCTTACTGCGGCAATGGATGAAGGTGTCTGAATTTTAAGGCGGGAGCCTGCACCTGTTGCCTCTCTGACCCTTGTCAGAACACGTCCAGATTGAACCGACATATCCCGGATCAGATGTGATGTAATCTTTTTTTGAACTGTATTTAATCCAAGCTCAGTGTTCTGCCGCAAAAAAAATGTGCTGCCATCTTCAAAGGTGATCTCGATAGCGCTATCCTCACCAGTTTTGACAAGGCTTTTTTGTTTTATCTTGTCATTAAGCTTCAAAGGTACCCATTTTTCTTTCGATAGCTCCTGTAGTTGCGCATCTCCTTTTATAAAAGTAACCTTTCCGTCCAAAGGGGTTCCTTTAATCAACTCGATTGGAATGTTTAATCTTTCTTTTGGATATATCAGATTAGGGTTTTTAAGATTGTTTATCTTTGCAATCTGACGCCATCTCTTTGGATACTCGAGATATTTTTTGCAGATTTTGATCAGATAATCCTTCTTAACCACAGTAAGTTCAACCAAGTCTTCTGGGTTGTAAACCTTAGTGGTGGTTTCCGTTTGTTTTGAGAAGCATTGACTCGGATGAGGTATTAAAAATAAAATTGCAACGAGGATTAATACGATATTTTTCATTTTATGCCCCATTTTTAATCCGTATTTCCTATATCGTTAATTACATGTCATACGCAAGTCAAGAGTTAATTTAAAGATATTTGACAAAAGGTCTGATTCGCTCAGATATTAATACCTAATCAAACCCTCCTGATTGTCGGGCGATGCAGACAGGTGTTTTCGTTCAGTATCTGTGAGTATTGAGCGGCATGGCATATTTTATCCTCTCAAAAACGACCATTTCTGAGAAGCCATAGTCAAATGCTTCAGTATGATGCCAAGCCAAAGGATTAGACTTCTTGAAGATATTTCTTGAAATGAGAGCCTTGAATAACCGCCATTTTTGTCATCCCCAAATGACAGCCTTTTTAGAAGTTTAGATGCGTAGATGTGTAGAAGGCTGGAGGGTTAGAAGGTTAGATGTGTAGCTATCCTTCTTGCCTCTTTTGGTTTTGAAAAAAAGGTTCCAAGAGAACCACTTGACCCCTTGGATCCTCGACTCCTTGAACCCTTCGCTTTTCTGAATCCTCGACTCCTTGAACCCTTTCTTTTCTGGTTTTTTGCTACACCTCTAACCTTCCAACCCTCCAACCTTCTGCCTTTTTCACTTGACCCCTTGGATCCTCGACTCCTTGAACCCTTCGCTTTTTGAACCCTTCGCTTTTTGTCATTTCGACCGAAGGGAGAAATCCATGTCACGAATGTAATGAGGGATCTTAGGATTTCTCAGTCGCTTGCGCTCCTCCGAAATGACATCAGGGGCAGGCTTGCGCTCCTCCGAAATGACATCAGGGGCAGGCTCGCGCTCCTCGAAATGACATTTTTCAAAGGTCTCCAATGAAAAATCTGGGTTTATTTGTCTTGATATTGAGCATCCCTCCGACGTTTTATAATATATTTTAAAAAGCCAAGTATTGTAATTATAGCCGTCACAAAAAAGATGATTTCATAGATGTTTTGGGAAAAAAACAAAAGCCAAAACAGATAAGGACTGAAAGAAGCGCGCCATTTTTTTTCGAAATCCTTAAACGTTATAGAAATAGACTTTTTAAAGGCATTTTCAAACGGTTCACCATCTTGCATATAGGTCAGGATTTCTATGATTTTGTCTGTACCGTATGTACTTTCAATAAATTCAATAATATTTCTACTCTGTTCGTACGCAATATTCAACGATGGTTTGTCCTTTGGGAACCTTTCCCTTAAGTCGTCGAACGTAAGCAAAGCGCCAGAGAGCACAGCATTATTTAACGAAGGTCTTTTCTCCTGCAGAATTTCCCCTACTCCACCTGTTACCCATTGGCAAACCCCTTCATCTAACCATTTCGACATTGAATTA